>Ga0209986_10001321_pt1 | contig 23784 bp, 8 predicted proteins | sample BlataG_FD_183168 | JGI IMG/M metagenome (GOLD analysis project Ga0209986, IMG submission 183168) | Deep subsurface microbial communities from Black Sea to uncover new lineages of life (NeLLi) - Black_00105 metaG (SPAdes) (version 2) | ecosystem: Environmental > Aquatic > Marine > Oceanic >... | reverse complement strand
CAAGAGACACACCTGTAGCTCCATTTGCAGGAAATGGATCGCTAGGTGCCGAAGGCAGGCTAACAGTAATAGTTGCCGTCTCAGAGTCACCCGAACCGCACGCATTGGAGACTCTTACCCAGTAGGAGGTTGTAGTTATAAGATTTGGTGTTGTATATGAACTTGAATCTGTCCCTACAGGAGTTGAGGTGTCTCCTGAAGCCCCCTGATACCACTGATAAAAGAGAGGTTCAGTGCCAGTGGCAGTAACACTCAGAGTTGTAGAAGTATCACACCCTATAGCCTGGCTCTGAGGCTGAGTGGTGATAGACGGCGGTGTGCATTCATTCAGCCATAACTTGTTAGCTCCATAATTTGTGACAAAGGCATCAAGGTCATTGTCACCGTCCACATCACCCAGCGTCACACGCCTGCTATTTGCACTCCCCAGACTCTGGCCGCTGTCAGTGAAGACGCCTGAACCATCGTTCAACCACACCTTGTTGGGAGCAAGAGTGTAATTGGTAACAAAGGCATCGAGATCTCCATCTCCATCAATATCTCCCAGCGCCATCCCCACACTGTCTGCACTCCCCAGGTTCTGGCCGCTGTCGCTGAAAGTTCCTGAACCATCATTCAGCCACACCTTGTTGGGAGTATCATAATAATTGGCAACAAAGGCGTCGATGTCATTGTCACCATCCACATCTCCCAGCACCACACTCTGGCTATTTGAACTTCCTAGGCTCTGGCCGCTGTCGCTGAAAGTTCCTGAACCATCATTCAGCCACACCTTGTTTGCAGGGAAGGGTTCAAAATTGGTTACAAAGGCATCAAGGTCGCCGTCGCCATCCACATCCCCTAACGCCACGCTCACACTGTGTGCGCTTCCTATATTCTGGCCGCTGTCGCTGAAAGTTCCTGAACCATCATTCAGCCACACCTTGTTAGCTCCATAATTTGTGACAAAGGCATCAAGGTCGCCGTCGCCATCCACATCACCCAACGTCACCCCCCCACTGTCTGCACCACCCAGGCTTTGACCACTGTCGGTAAAGGTTGCTGAGCCATCATTTAACCACACCTTGTTAGCTCCATTATTTGCCACAAAGGCATCAAGATCACCATCACAATCCACATCCCCCAATGCACCATAGATGCTTCCACTACCTATGCTCTGGCCACTATCAATGAAGGCGCCCGCTCCATCATTCAGCCACAACTTATTAGCTTTATCATTGGTTACAAAGGCATCAAGGTCGCCATCACCATCCACATCACCCAACGCCACGCTCATACTATATGCACTGCCCAGGCTCTCGCCACTGTCAATGAAGATTCCAGAGCCGCTTACATGTGTGTAGGTGCCCAGCACACTTTCTGTGCCTCCTGCCGTAATGGCAACCGTCTGGATTTCGGGCGTGATCCAGCTCACAATATCTTTAAACTCTACAATCACATCACCTGCAGGGATATCACTTTCGGTATAGCCACTCTCATGCCAGGTCACAGTGCATATCCTGCGCCACCTGGCCCCTGCATCCCTGGCACCCTGAGGCGCTATTGTCACTGTCAGAGAACCGGTTGTAATCACACCAGTTCCGTTTAATGTAATGTCATACGGGTTTTCATCTGAATCATTATTGGCAATCGAGATAGATGCTGTCTTGGAACCATCTGATGTGGGCGAGAAACGGATGATGAATGTGGTGCTGTTTCCTGAGGCAACAGGCGATGTGGGCTGCTGCTCAACACTGAACTGATCTGCATCAGTGCCTGTGATTACGATAATCGGTGAACCACTCAGTGTTAGATCCGCAGTGCCTGTGTTCTCTATCGTGAATGTAACATCCGTATGAGTTCCAACGCCTTGAGAGCCAAAATCATAACTTCCCCCATCAGGAATGTCGGTCGTATCGTATTTAATGTTTATCTCCGGCTCCGGAGGTGGAAGAACTGTGGTGAAATTCCAGTCAGGCCCCTCAGTACTGCCGCAGGGATTTGCTGCTACGATCTTCCAGAAGTACTGGGTGCTGTAATTAAGTGTGCCAGGCGTGTAACTGGTGGAGGTCACGGTTGCTACGTAAGGTGGAGGAAAGGAAGCGCCAAAATAAACATCATAGGAATCCGTGTTTGTGCAGATGCTCCAGTTTAGGCCTGTGTCGAGCGACACCCCTGTGGCCCCGTTAGCAGGAGAAGGGCTTGTTGGTGCTGATGGACTTATACATGTAACTATCGTTACATCTAATCCTTCGGACCAGGCAGACACGATGTCGTTGTTTGTTGCACACCTGGCCTGAGCCTTCACGGTGTAAGTATTCGTAGAAGTCCAGGAATGGGAAGCGCTTGTGGAGCTGGACCAGGAGGAATAGCTGCCGTCGTCCCAGTCAAAGCGGTATTCAACAGCGTGCCCTTCAGAGCATGTGGAGCCGCCTGTTGTGTAGGTGTAGGATGTGTTTATCATCCCGTTTGTCGTTCCGGTCGGAGTGTCCGGAGTTGATACCGAATGAACGGAATACTGGAGTGCCTGGTAAACATTCAGCAACCCCCCGGTGACACAAAGGCCGCTTAAAGAGGAAAGTGGAACAGCGCTGTTTAGAATCCTATCGATTCTATCTGAAACAGTCTCTGATGGAAATTGGGATGCAACCAGGGCAACAGCGCCGGTTACATGGGGAGCTGCCATGGAGGTTCCGCTGCTGAGCCCGTATCCATAAGTTATGGATGTGCCGATGCCGACATCATCGATCAGCCATCCCGGGTACTCTACCGAGGAGTCCGTATCCAGATGAAACCTGAATCTAAAATTGGCGGTTTTAACGGAATCCGGGATAAGATAGGTATAAGGATTCTGCCAGTAATATGCATAGCCTGAAAAATCCATAAGAGAGGTCCAGGTGCTTCCATTACCTGATACCTCCACATAGGCATGGTCATAAGAGGGTTCAATATACATGGCTGAGCCGAATCCAATATAGACATCCTGCCCGACATAACTCGATAGATCGATGTCATACCCGACCTTAAGCCATGAATCCGTATAAGACACATAATTTGCACCAGGACTGTCACTCCAGAAATTGGGAGGGCTTGGAACAGGAAAGCTGGGATTGGCAAATAACTCCTGGTCTGTCGTTATTGCCCAGGTGTTGTAGGTGCCTCCTGTGGTCCAGTTGCCGGAGCCTGATTCCATGTCATCAAAGAAAAGATCCCCCCATGCCGGGGCATAGATACCGCGTGTGGTGCTTAAAATATTATACCCGGGAGCACCAAGGTCCACCCTGGTTGCACCGTAATTGTACCATTGATCACCATCATGGTCGACGGCTGTTACGGCGATTATATTGGAACAGGTATAAGAGGATGGATAAAAAGGAGATGCATCATTGTTGGTCCCGTCATTGCCTGCGGCAGCGCAAAAGACTATACCGGCAGTACTCATCGCAGTGATTGCACTCTCCATGGTTGCACTGTAACCCCCACCTCCGTAGGAAGCATTGACAGCCACGATATTCTGGCTGTAGGTCGTTCTCAGATCAGTAATATAGTTGATACAGGTTAAAGCATCCGAAGTCAAACCGCTTCCAGTTTCATCCAGGAACTTTGTCCCAATTATTTTTACATCCCAGTTTACCCCTGCAACCCCTAAGCTGTTATTCCCTACTGCCCCGATCGTTCCCGAACAGTGGGTACCATGCCCCTCATCATCATAGGGATCACCGGTTATCGTAATTGCATTGATGCCGTGCATGTCATCAATAAATCCGTTTCCGTCATCATCAAGACCATTTTCGACTTCGTTGGGATTTACCCATACGTTGGCTGCCAGGTCCGGATGATTGTAATCAATGCCCGTATCAATGACAGCTATGATCACACTGGGAGAGCCTGTCGTGATATCCCAGGCCTCAGGTGCATCGATATCCACATCCGCGGTCCCACCTGTCTGACCCGTGTTGTTTAATCCCCAGAGTTCGCTGAATCTTGGGTCGTTTGGAGTCGTATCCGCAACACGTACCCTGTAATTAGGAGAAACAGTTTCAATCTCTGGAAGATTTCGCAGTTCCTGCACTATCTGATCTGTTGTTTTGAACGTGGACTTCAAATGAGCATACTCGCTTCCATCCACTTTTGTTATGGCGCGGTAATTCCTCATTACGCTTAAAGAAAGAGATGCCGCGACACTCTTTGCATAAGAAGTGCTCACTCCTTTCTTAAACTTCACAAGGACTTCACCCTCGGCATACTGGGGTGGGGTCTTACCAGAGTTGGGCGGAGCGATCTTCAGGCTGTCATTTTGTGCACCAACAAAAAAAGAAATAAAGAACAAAATAATGAAGAGAATACTAAAGAGAATACTAATATGATGAATAGATTTCTTCTTCATTATGAGCTACTCATTAGTTTTTTATATTATAATTAAAAATAGAAAGGTACCTTTTAGTCAAAATTTTGCAGAATCTTCCGCGGCTTGCCGTGGGGAGCTTCACTTTGTCTTTCTTAATTTTTAAGCCTTTCTAGCTTTATTATTATGTAGTTCTAATGGAAAAATGGGGAAGGTTAACTCTCTTTGACATCCAAGGACAAAAAAAATCATATAATGTTATGTATGCTCTATTATTTATAATTATAAACGGATATGTCAAGTAAATAATTTGGGGTTTAAATGATAAAACAGGATAAGAATTTGCAGTTTCAGCGTTAAAAAATATTAAATTTATTGTATGAGTCGCTGTAGGTTTTTTTGCTTGTATTTTTGCCAATAAGCTTTGATGAGATGTGTGACTGGAATTTATATCAAAAAAATCAACAAAAATAGTGGCTTACAGGCTAGACAAGAGCAAAAGGTTTCTTATTATTTCTCTTTCTTATTTTCCTTTTTGCCTTTTAATCTTTCTTGAGGGAAAAGATTTTTTTGCTCGATGTACTTAAAACCAGGCTCTCCAGGCCCGGGTATCCTCATCATAATCTTTAATCCTTTCTTTTGAGGGACCAAATTCTCCTCTACCTGAAAAGCAAAATTCCATCCTCCAGGCCCCTCACTTGATAGATCGAGATAATTATCAATACTGCCAGGACCTTCTGCATATACTCCTCTTATTGGTTCCGAAAATTCCATCAACCCTTCCACACATGCACTTCCTCCCCATCCTCTCATCTTCCCCGCATCAATGTCTGTGGGAAGGATCGGAGTCATCCTTTGCCAGGTTCCCGTCGAGGAATACTTCACCCATAATCCACTGCTCCAGGTCCCAATAAGATCGTCTGTACTATCTCCATCTATATCTCCTGCTGTAACCAAATATGCAGGAACTGAACACATCTTGACCCAGGTTCCACTGACCGAGTTCTTATACCAGACTCCTGAAGGCCATGTGCCTAAGACATCATCTCTTCCGTCTCCGCTCATGTCTCCTGATGTGATATCTGAAGGAAGGTTGGATGCAAGTTTTGTCCAAGTGTCTGTTGAGGAATATTTAACCCATAATCCACTGCTCCATGTACCAATTAAATCAGCTCTGTTGTCTCCGTCTAAGTCACCAGCTGTCACTACTTGTGCTGGAGTCGAACACATTTTGACCCAAATTTTGCATCCTGAATGCCAATACCATACTCCTGAAGGCCAAGTGCCTAAGACATCATCTCTTCCATCTCCACTCATATCTCCTGAAGCTATACTGCTAGGGAGAACAGTGCTCAGCCTTGTCCATGTTCCTGTCGATGAGTACTTCACCCATAAACCACTGCTCCATACACCAATAAGATCGTCTGTGTTGTCTCCATCTATATCACCTGCAGCAACTAAATTTGCATGAGTGGACATCTTAATCCAGGAACCAGTCACAGAGTTTCGATACCAAACTCCTGAGCCATCCCAAGTGCCTAGAAGATCGACTGCAGGTTCATATTCGTCTGCCCCCATATCTACTATTGCAACGCTATTGCTATCTCCATCAATTATCCTTGGATCACCCTCAAAGTCAGTATCTGGAAGCTCAGGGGCACTGTTTATTCCCACGTCTATACAAGGAGAATCAGACTGGAGATGATAGTTGTTGCTTCCAATAAATTGAGGATTTTCATTAATGTTATTACCAGAATTTGTCCAGCTTCCAGACATATTCGAATAATCATTGTTGTAGCCATTGGCAACACCAGTACCATTAAGAAAAATATCAATTCCTGTAAGTGCTATATTTCCCCAAATGATATTGTTGTAGACATCGATGGAGTTACCAGAAACTTTATAAAGCCCTAGTCCCCCACCCGAATTAGCAGTATTTACTGAGATTGTGTTGTTCGTGATAGCAATATCACCTGCTAATCCCATGGATCCATAAGATGAGGTATATATCCCACCGCCTTCCCCAGAACCAGTAGCTATATTTCCTACGACTATGTTGTTGACAATAGTAATATCGCTTGCTGTGCCCCCAGATGTGGAAGAAGAGGCGCATACTCCACCGCCTGCCTGACCATTATAAGATGCAGTGTTGCCAATAATAATGTTGTTAGCTATGATGATATCGCCCATCGAAGCTATAAGTGAATATAAACTTGCGCAAATCCCGCCTCCTTTGTTAGAAGCTGTATTTATTTTGATTGCATTGTTAGTAATAGCGACTCCGCCTGATGTGCCTGAATCTGAAGAAGCGCTGGCATATACTCCCCCGCCATTGTTACCTTGGTTTCCCGCGATTATATTGTTATTGATAGTGATATATGGAATCGGATCAAAAAGTGAAAAAGCGCTGGCATATACTCCCCCACCGTTATTAACTGTAATACCGTTTTGTATAGTAAATCCCTCTATATATATATTTCCACCGTCTGAATTTTTGAAATAAAGTACCCTATCGGAACCACCACCATCAAGAATGGTGTTTGAGGGGTTAGTTCCTCTGCTAGCACAACCTGAGGTGTAACCACCAAGCAAGGCTATACTGTGCCCTTCATTTGAGTTGTAGGTGAAGTTCCCATTATAGGTTCCCTGGATGACCTTGATGATGTCATCCTCTCCATTTGTCTCTGCCGCAAATAAAGCAGCCTGGAGCTCTGCAGGAGTGCTCACACAAAACACTGCCCCCCATGACACTCTTGCTAAAAAGAACAAAGAGGCCATAACCAAAATGGCTGTGACTAAAACTCTCCTCATGATTCCTCCTCCCTTTAGATGAATTTGCATCTATAGATTATATAGATGAAGGAAATTGGATGTATAAAGACTGACAACCTTGGCATTGACATAATATTCCCCTTAGAATTTTCACGCTCATGAATCTTATACATATTAAAGAAATTTGTCAATCTAAAAATATCATTTCGATTCTTAGGCATGATTTCAAAGCCTATCGCAGTATTTCCCATATTATTATATTCATATTTATGAATAATTCAGGTTAATAAATCAAAATGCTTTTTTTTAGTATCGCTTATTTAAGAGGAGGTCATCTCATCTTTGAGCTGCCATATGGGGGTATGGTTTGTATTGGAATGGAAGCGATAGTATAAAGGGGAGGCTAATTGAGCCCTAAGGGTACTATTATTGGCTTTGTAATCCTACCACCCTCTTCCTGGCATCTTCAACCTCTGATATCCCAAGGTCAGCGTCCTTCCAGAGAGAGAGGAATTTCTATAGAGGCTATATGATTTTGATTTATTTCAGAAATTTACTTTTTTCTCTTTTTCTTGCTCTCAGGCTTCTCATTTGGCACAAGATTCTTCTGCTCTATGTACTTAAAACCAGGCTCTCCTGGCCCAGGTGTCCTCATCATAATCTTTAATCCTTTCTCTTGAGGGACCAAATTCTCTTCTTCCTGATAAGCAAAATTCCATCCTCCAGGCCCTTCGCTTGATAGGTCGACATAGTTATCAATGCTGCCAGGACCTTCCACATACACTCCTCCAATAGGTGCGTCAAAACTCATTGCTCCACCACCCCATCCTGTCCTGAATAACCCTGCATCTATATCACTTGGAAGGGGCGTACAAAGCTTTTCCCAGCTCCCCGTTAAAGAATACTTCACCCATAATCCACTGCTCCAAACACCAATAAGATCGTCCGTACCATCTCCATCTATGTCACCTGCTGTAACCAAATATGCAGGCACTGAACACATCTTGACCCAGGTTCCACTGACCGAGTCCTTATACCAGACTCCTGAAATCCATGTGCCCAAGACATCATCCCTTCCATCTCCATTCATGTCTCCTGAGGCTATATGGTTGGGAAGGGGCGTACAAATCTTTGTCCAGGCTCCTGAAGAGGAGTACTTCACCCATAATCCACTGCTCCAAACACCAATAAGGTCATCTGTGTTATCCCCATCCAAATCTCCTGCTGCTACCAAATCCGCAGAAACAGCAGACATCTTTACCCAGGCTCCAGTGGCTGAATTCTTATACCAAACGCCTGATGACCAAGTTCCCAGAACATCATCTCTTCCATCTCCGTCCATATCTCCTGAAGCGATATTGCTTGGAAGTGGAGTACATAGCTTTGCCCAAGTCCCCGTTGAGGAGTACTTCACCCATAAACCACTGCTCCATACACCAATAAGATCGGCTGTGTTGTCTCCATCTATATCACCTGCAGCAACTAAATTTGCAGGAATGGACATCTTCACCCAGGCGCCAGTCTCTGAGTTTCTGTACCAAACTCCCGAGCCATCCCAGGTGCCAATGAGATCATCCTTTGGGGGTAGTTCTATCGAAGCTGTCCAAGTGCCTGATACGGAAAACCAGTCATAGCAGAAGATAGGTGGGGCCGGCCAAGGAGGTAAATAGGTGAAAATGACTGGATGGTTGGTGAAGACATATGTCCCAGTCGCAGTTGTTGGTGATGTGAAATTACCAGAGAACGAGAAAGTATTCCAGGAATATGTGAACGTACCGCTACTTATAATACCTGGACCAAAAGGCCCCATATATATATGAATAGATTCATTACACTTAGAAGAATAATAGTAGTAGTAGAGTCTAAAATTGCTCCACTGAGTGCTGTCAGTTGAAACATCGAATGACATATGTCCGTGACGATTGGTAGTTCCTTTCCAATGCCCGGTTAATGGTGTTTCTGGCCATAGATTGGTATTCAATATGAATAAAAACATAACAATAAAGCAGGATATTATCATTACACCATTTCGACTAAAATAAATTATTTTCTTTCTCTTTCGTTGAAATAAACTCATTTAATTACCTCCTTTTTTTTAATTCCTTCTTCAGGTACAAGATTCTTCTGCTCAATATATTTAAAGCCAGTCTCTCCTGGACCAGGTATCTTCATCATAATCTTTAATCCTTTCTCTTGAGGGACTGAATTCTCATCTACTTGAAAAGCAAAATTCCAGCCTCCGGGCCCTTCGCTTGATAGGTCAACATAATTGTCAATGCTGCCAGGACCTTCTGCATATACTCCTCCAATAGGCGCCTCAAAACTCATCGCTCCAGCACCCCATCCTGATCTAAATAGCCCCGCATCAATATCCATGGGAAGGGGCGTGCAAATCTTCTTCCAAGTTCCTGTTTCTGAATACTTCACCCATAATCCACTGCTCCAGGTCCCAATGAGATCGTCTGTACCATCTCCATCTATATCACCTGCTGTAACCAAATATGCAGGCACTGAGCACATCTTGACCCAGGTTCCACTGACCGAGTCCTTATACCAGACTCCTGAAGCCCATGTGCCTAAGACATCATCTCTTCCGTCTCCGTTCATGTCTCCTGAGGCGATATTGCTAGGAAGATTAGTTGCTAGTTTTGTCCAAGTGCCTGTTTCTGAATATTTAACCCACAAACCACTGCTCCATGTACCAATTAAATCAGCTGTGTTGTCTCCGTCTATGTCGCCTGTGGCAACTAAATTGGCAGGATATGAAGTCATTAGAACCCAATTGCCGCTTACTGAGTTTTTATACCAAACGCCTGATGACCAAGTTCCCAGAACATCATCTCTTCCATCTCCGTCCATTTCTCCTGAGGCAATGCTGCTAGGAAGAGGCGTACATAGTTTTGTCCATGTTCCTGTCGATGAGTACTTCACCCATAGTCCGCTGCTCCATACACCAATAAGATCGGCTGTGTTGTCTCCATCTATATCACCTGCAGCAATCTTCTGTGCAGGGATCGACATCTTTACCCAGGCGCCAGTCTCGGAGTTTCTAAACCAGACTCCTGAGCCATCCCAGGTGCCAAGAAGATCATCTTTAATTACCATTGTCAACTTTGTAACAAAGGCATCCCATCCTGTTTGATCCCCCTGGTATTGGTTTTTTGTTGGAAAATCGTTGGACTTAGTAGATCCGGTCACATAAACATTTCCGCTGCTGTCTACTGCTAGGCCATAGCCAGTGTCATAATTATTCCCCCCCAGGTAGGTGGAGTAAATCAAACTTGAGGCTCCGGACTTTGTTGTATCGATCCTGGTAACAAAGGCATCCCTATATGCTTGATCCCCCTGGTATTGGTTTTTTGTTGGAAAATCTGTGCTCAATGTATATCCGGTCACATAAACATTTCCGCTACTGTCTGCTGCTATTGCTCTGCCATAGTCGTCATCATTCCCCCCCAGGTAGGTGGAGTAGATCAAACTTGAGGCTCCGGACTTTGTTGTATCGATCCTGGTAACAAAGGCATCCTCATCAGTTTGATCCCCCTGGTATTGATTTTTTGTTGGAAAATCTGTACTCCATGTTTCTCCGGTCACATAAACATTTCCGCTGCTGTCTGCTGCTATTGCATATGCATAGTCATCAGCACTCCCCCCCAGGTAAGTGGAGTAGATCAAACTTGAGGCTCCGGACTTTGTTGTATCGATCCTGGTAACAAAGGCATCCCTCATAAATGATTGATATAACTGGTATTGATTTTTTGTTGGAAAATCTGTGCTCCATGTTTCTCCGGTCACATAAACATTTCCGCTGCTGTCTGCTGCTATGCCATAGCCATATTCCCAATCATCCCCTCCCAGGTAGGTGGAGTAGATCAAACTTGAGGCTCCGGACTTTGTTGTATCGATCCTGGTAACAAAGACATCACATATTGTTTGATTCCCCTGGTATTGATTTTTTGTTGGAAAATCTGTGCTCAATGTATATCCAGTCACATAAACATTTCCGCTGCTGTCTGCTGCTATGCCATAGCCAACGTCTTGATCATTCCCCCCCAGGTAGGTGGAGTAGATCAAACTTGAGGCTCCGGACTTTGTTGTATCGATCCTGGTAACAAAGGCATCCCCTTCTGTTTGATCCCCCTGGTATTGGTTTTTTGTTGGAAAATCTGTGCTCAATGTATATCCAGTCACATAAACATTTCCGCTGCTGTCTGCTGCTATGCCATAGCCATATGCCAAATCATTCCCCCCCAGGTAGGTGGAGTAGATCAAACTTGAGGCTCCGGATTTTGTTGTATCGATCCTGGTAACAAAGACATCAATCCATGCTTGACTTCCCTGGTATTGGTTTTTTGTTGGAAAATCTGTGCTCAATGTATATCCAGTCACATAAACATTTCCGCTGCTGTCTGCTGCTATTGCTCTGCCATAGTCGCTACTATTCCCCCCCAAGTAGGTGGAGTATGGAACAATCAAAGGGTCTATAATTAATTCATAATTTTTATCATATTCATTTACTTCAAATCCATAGGTGTTTTTACCAAATTTCTTGAATTTTGCATTAATAATTTTCCTCTCTGCCTCCCTGCCTCCCTGCCTATTTGCCTTTCTATACTGATAACAAAAAGGTTTCCTATGAATCATTTCCCCAAATACTGTGTCAATAATAAGATTTCCCTGTTCATCAATCCTAGTGCTTTTAACATTCCTGTATTCAAAGCATATATCTTCAGGGTTCCCTCCAGGCTTAACAATCCAGTCATACTCGATCTGCTTCTCAATCCCATACAATTTTAGATCAATATTTTTATAAAGGTTTTTATATAAAATCGCATGTGAGGTTGGAATATCACAATGCCATTTTGACCTGTCTTTTCCTTTAAAGTAATTAACCCTGAGTTCTGTCTCTTCAATTACAGCAATTTCAGGATTCTTGTTTGCGTTTAGAAAAAAGAGACGCGATACATCACGGACATATTTTGCCTGTTTAACCCTACCTGACATGGTTTTATCCCGGAAGCTGATCAAGAACCTGTGCCCACTCTCTTTCCCAATAACATCAACCTTTCTCATACTGTCAAACACCAGCCCTTCTTTTGTCAACCAGAGTGTATACCTTGATGCCTTTGCATAGAATTTTACCTTTTTATGTACCTGTCCTTTATTAAAGACAAAGTACAGCGGTATATTCCCGAAATTAATATCAGGTTTAACTGCACTTGTGACTTGATTATTTGGTGATTTAACATTTATGTACAGATCCCGGATATCCTGCATCTTTTCTCCAGAAGCAAAAGCAAATAATAAACCAACAAAAAGAACTAATAATAGAATAAAACTCTTTTTCATTTTATTCTCTCCTAAATGATTTAATGTTATTTTGTTAAAATATTAAAATATAATAAATGGCTTGTCAAATTTTAAGAAGAATTCCTGAATAATCGAGTAAGTCCCTACGATCAGAATGGATAGATAAATATAAGCCTCTATTTACCCAGGAAAAGCAGGTATAATAGAGGCATGAAAAAAAATCAAAAGTTTCACCCAGTAGGTGATAACTAACTTGAGAAGTTTTTTGAGTTTTATTCTGTCTAGTACCATGTCACCTCCTTGTGTATTATATCACTAAAGAGGTTTACACAGTTTTTCTTACAGTCCCCTTGCTTATTTAACTCCCTATGAATATTATCAACAATGGTTATTAAATCACAGAGACAATGTGTCACTAACGTACTAAATGAGTACAGTCTCTTTCAACTTCGGAGACCATGGTTTTTGGCTTTCACTCACATCAATTATTTTTTCTTCCCTCTTTTCTTTACTAATCCTTCTTGAGGTACAAGATTCCTTTGCTCGATGTACTTAAATCCAGGCTCTCCTGGCCCAGGTACCCTCATCATAATCTTTAATCCTTTCTCTTGAGGGACCAAATTCTCCTCTACCTGAAAAGCAAAATTCCAGCCTCCTGGCCCCTCACTCGATAGATCAACATAATTGTCAATACTGTCAGGCCCTTCTACATACACTCCTCCTATAGGACCCTCAAAATTCATCGCTCCAGCACCCCATCCTGATCTAAATAGCCCCGCATCAATATCCATGGGAAGGGGCGTACATATCTTTTGCCAGGTTCCCGTTTCTGAATACTTCACCCATAATCCACTGCTCCAGGTCCCAATAAGATCATCTGTACCGTCTCCATCTATATCATCTGCTGTAACCAAATATGCAGGCACTGAACACATCTTGACCCAGGTTCCACTGACCGAGTCCTTATACCAGACTCCTGAAGGCCATGTGCCTACAACATCATCTCTGCCGTCTCCATTCATATCTCCTGAGGCTATTTGGTTGGGAAGGCTTGCAGTAAGCTTTGCCCATGTTCCTGTTGAGGAAAGCTTCACCCACAAACCACTGCTCCATGTACCAATGAGATCAGCTGTGTTGTCTCCGTCTAAGTCGCCTGCAGCAACTAAATTGGCAGAATATGAAGTCATTAGAACCCAAGTTCCGCTTACTGAGTTTTTATACCAAACGCCTGATGACCAAGTTCCCAGAATATCATCTCTTCCGTCTCCGTCCATATCTCCTGAAGCGATATCGCTTGGAAGAGGAGTGCAGATTTTTGCCCAAGTCCCCGTTGAGGAGTACTTGGCCCAGACTCCACTGCTCCATACACCAATAAGATCGTCTGTTCCGTCTCCATCGATATCACCCGCCGCTACACTCTGTGCAGGGATCGACATCTTGACCCAGGAACCAGTCTCTGAGTCTCGATACCAGACTCCAGATCCATCCCAAGTACCGAGAAGGTCATTTTTTAGATATTGTGTTGTAAAAATCCATACAGGTCCCGGGATGTCTGTTGAGCCATTTTTAGCCACTACTTTCCAGTAATAGGTTGTATCAACAAGTAGAGGAGATAGGCTACAAGAACTCGCTGTAATATTTTCTGCAATTTTTGTAAGAGGTATTGTGACATTTGTACCAAAGTAAACATCATAATGTGTTGCCCCCACAGTATCGCTCCAGTCAAGCAAATTAGTTGTATGTGATACTAGTGCTCCATTGGCTGGCGTGGGGTTGTAGACGCCTGGGGGAAGAGTAGTAGGAATTTTTGTTAAAGACAGATTATAGGCGCCAGTATCATTGTCCATAACATCACGGCAAACGATGGTATAAAGGCCGCTCTTTAGCAACTGATAATTTTCTATGCTATCATAACCCTCTGTCTCTAAAAGCCAATCAGGATCGTAAAGCTGCAGATAAGGCCATACAGCACTGCCCCCTGTCTCCGACATAATAATAACTACTGTCTCCCCAGAATTGCCGTAAAAATTAAATCCGTCAGTATCAGCTACTGGATTTATTTCTCCTGGTAGCACTTCTCCTGAGATTATATCGCCCCCATCCTTATCAGAGGGAGAAAGAACGGGTCCTGGTATCTTTAAAAAAGATAGATTATAGGCGCCAGTATCATTGTCCCCAACATCACGGCAAACGATGGTATAAAGGCCGCTCTTTAGCAACTGATGATTTACTATGCTATCATAACCCTCTGTCTCTAAAAGCCAATCCGGATCATAAAGCTGTAGATAAGGCCATACAGTACTGCTCCCTGTCTCCGACATAATAATAACTACTGTCTCCCCAGAACTGCCGTAAAAATTAAAAGTATCCGAATCTCCCACCGGATCAATAGAACTTGATCTCACTTCCCCTGAGCGGATTCCTCCCAAATCTTCTCCGCTGGCTTGTGCTGAAAAAAAGATCAGCAAAGCAGTGAGAATAGCCGAAAAAATACCTTTCTCGATTAAATTTTTTAATAACATTTTCCCTCCCCAATTTCTTATAATTTGTTTGAATTTTATTTTTCATAAAATCCAAGATGATGGGCTTGGGCTTCGATTGCCTCTAATTTACTTTTTCTTTCTTTTTTTTCTCAGATAATCTATTTTGGGGAACAAGATTCTTCTGCTCAATATATTGAAAACCAGCTTCTCCAGGACCGGGCATCCTCATCATAATCTTAAATCCCTTCTCTTGAGGAACTAAATTCTCCTCTTCTTGAAAGGCAAAATTCCATCCTCCAGGCCCTTCACTCGATAGATCTTGATAATTACTAATACTTTCAGGTCCTTCCGCATATCCTCCTATTGGTGCCTGTAAATTCATGAATCCTTCAACACCTACACTCCCAGCTCCCCCAGTCATCTTGCCTGCATCCATATCCCTTGGAAGAATGGATGTGATCAGAGCCCAGGTTCCTGTTTCGGAGTATTTCACCCATAATCCGCTGCTCCATACACCAATAAGATCGTCTGTGCCGTCTCCGTCTAAATCACCTGCGGAAACCTGCTGCGCAGAAGTTGACATCTTCACCCATAGCATTGATTGGGTATCCATATAATACACACCCAGGCCACTCCATGAGCCCAAAAGATCAACACTTCCATTCCCATTCATATCTCCAGCTGCTACTCCATCTGCCTCAATTGCAATCCTCATCCATCTTCCTAGGCTGCTTAGCCTGATCCAGGTTCCACTCGGCCACACTCCAATCAAATCATCCGCCATATCTCCATCAAGATCTCCTGCAGCTACATGGTTAGCGGGTGTTGTTGTCATACGTACCCAAGTCCCACTGGACATATTTTTGTAATATACACCCGAACTCCAGCTGCCAAGAACATCGCATCTGCCGTCTCCGTCCATGTCTCCTGAGGCAATATTGCTGGGAAGACTCGTGGAAAGCTTTGCCCAGCTTCCTGTTGAGGAATACTTCACCCATAATCCGCTGCTCCATACACCAATAAGATCGTCTGTTCCATCTCCATCCAGATCTCCTGCAGCAACTAAATATGCAGGAGGTGACATCTTGACCCAGGAACCAGTCACAGAGTTTCTGAACCAGACTCCTGAGCCATCCCATGTGCCAAGCAGATCATCAGCTGCAAATACATATTCGTCTGCTCCCATGTCTACTATTGCTATGTTATCATTGTCCCCATCAGTTACCCTTGGATCGCCTTCAAAGTCAATGAGAGGAATCCCCTGGTTTATACCTTCATCAATCAAAGGTGATGAGTCCCGCAGATGAATATTGTCATTTGCTAAGTCAACAAATAATGGATCAACATTCACGACTCCGGCACCGGGAAGATAAATGGCACCACCTCCAGCACTAACATCACCAATATCTGAATGATCCACATCAAAAGTAATGTTCCACCAAATTTCTATATCATTCTCTTCATTTCCCCAGATAATACTGTTGTAGATATGGGAGGTCAAGACTGCATAATCCAATGTGAAGGCATCAATCCCGTATCCATTATCTCCACCACCATTCTGGTTGTTGCTGATTGTTGTGTTGATAATCCGCCAGTGAGCTATGGCATCTTCTGTATTTTGGCTATAAATTCCGCTTGCTTCATTACCTACAATCAAGGTATTAGCTATGGTTCGATCTGATTCGCTTCCATCCCAGTTAGTCATTAAAATCACACCACAAAAGCCAAAACCAGTTTCGCTTTCTTTAATGGAACAATTAAAGATACTTGTTTTCATGAAGGCCCCGCCTTGAGCCAATAACACTATTACTCCAATAGTACCTTTTCCTCGAACAAACTGTAGGCCATCCAGAATAATGGCTCGTTCGCTGTAGGAGAAAGAAAAATAGAGGATTTCATCTAGCATTCCTCCATCAAAGGTTGTTGGATATAGTTTAAGGTCACGTTTACTGAAATCAGAACTCCAGCCTCCCTGGATCATTACTGTCATCGGGTCAAATGTTATGTAATTGACAGAGTAAGAACCTCCTGCGACACGAATGGCTGTACCATCCGTAACTGAATCAATGGCAGTCTCAACATCTGTATAATCAGCGCCGGATGGCCCCACGGTGGCAACCGGTGGCGTTGCGGGATTGTTCAAATCACTGCCAAGCTGGTATTCAAATAGGTTTACAACCTTATCATTGTCCGGATCAAACCAAGCATCATCAGGATCATTGGGGTCAAGACCGTTGGCCGACTCCCACGAATCAGGCATCCCGTCGTCATCTGTGTCTACGGGCAATGCTCCAGGTAAAATCTGGTTAATTGGACTCGTTACTTGGTTTTTTTTAAGCCTTTCATATTTCAGAGACCGTTCAATATCCTGCTGTTTTAAATCTTCTAAAGACTGATGTGTTCTCGCTAATGTTTCAGAGTTAGGCAAAAATGAACAAAATAAAAGGCAGAATAGGACTAAGAAACTTTTTTTCCTCATTTTTCTCCTCCTTTAAAATTATGTTATAGAATGAAAGTATAGAACTTTACTTTTTCTTATTTGTGGTATATCTCCCTTTTTGGCATTACTTTCTGCACTTCAGGCATGCTTATGCCTCTTCTTTTTAAATCGCTATTGTAATTGTGAGAGAAAGGAATTCTCTCTTTCTCTTGTTTATTGCTTCATCCTTCCCGGTGATAAAGTCCTTGGCTTCTTTTTTCCTATTTTGATAGAAATATATATAATTAACATAGATTTGTCAAGAAGACCTCAGCTCTATGACAAAGGAATTAGTGTGTCCTCCTAATACCACACTAATCTGGAAGTTCGTCTGCTTTCTTCAGCATCTTGCGATACTCTGCGGCTTTTTCAGGTATGCCCCAAGCCTCGTAGAGGTGGATTATACGCTTTAGAGCTTCCAGTGTTCGCCTGTCCAGTTCGCCATATTTGGCTTTAATTATTGAATAGCTGTCTTTCAACAACTCTTCGGCATTTTCATATCGGCCCAACGCGACCAAACAGCCTCCAAGTGCACTCTTAGTCTCCGCGGTCCGCCCGTGACCCTCAGGCAGGGATTTCTGCAGGATTTCCAGACCCTTGCGCAGCAACGGTTCTGCTTCCTGGGGATCGCCTTTTTGGGTCAGTAAAATACCTAGTTTAACCAGCGAGTGGGCCATATCAGGGTGCTCATCGCCCAGAAGCTTTTGCCACATCGCCAGGGCCTCGCGATAGAGTGATTCGGCGGATTCGTACTCGCCCTTGTCGTGCATCAACATAGCTAGGCTATTCAGGCTAATAGCCACCTGCGGGTGCTCATTACCTAGCAGCTTCCTGCGCATCGCCAGAGCTTCGCGGAACAAAGGTTCAGCCCCATCGTAGTCCCCCTTGTATTTTATCACTGTCGCTAAGTTGTTCAGAGTAACAGCCACATTGGGATGCTCATCGCCCAGAAACCTCCGCCACATCGCCAAGGCTTCGCGATAGAGTGATTCGGCAGATTCATAGTCGCCCTTGTTAAGCAACACGATAGCTAAGTTGTTCAGGCTAACGGCCACCTGCGGGTGCTCATCGCCTAGACATTTCCGCCACATTGTCAAGGCCTCGCGGTTTAGCTGCTCGGCCGCTTCGTAATCGCCTTTTTTGTACACCAGTGATCCCAGGTTACTCAGGCTGAGAGCCAATTCTGGATGAGGTTCACCGAGCACCTTCCGGCGTATCGCCAGGGCTCCACGATAGAACTGTTCGGCTTCCTCATAGTCCCCCTTTTTGTACAGCACTGATCCCAGGTTGCTCATGCTGAGAGCCAATTCTTCGTGCTCGTCACCGAATTCCTTCCGGCGTATCGCCAGGGCTTCGCGATAGAGCTGCTCGGCTTCTTCGTAGTCTCCTTTGTCGATTAGAATCGTCGCTAAGTTGTTCATGCTAACAGCTACATCCGGGTGCTCATTACCAAGCAGCTTACGGCGCATCGCAAGAGCCTCACGGCTTAGCCGCTCGGCCCCCTCGTTGTCTCCCTTTTTGTACATCACCGACCCCAGGTTACTCATGCTGAGAGCTAATTCCGGGTGTTCCTCACCTAGTGTTTGCTTTCTTGTTCTCAAGGCCATTTCCAGCAACTGAGCAGCACTCTCATAGAGACCCAGGTTTTCATAGATCGTGCCCATAGTATCCATGAGTCTAGCCTGAATTACTGGTTGATCTTTGAGTTTCTCTTCGATTTTTTCAGCCCCCTTATCGAGAATCTCTCGGGCTGTGATTGTCTTGCCTTTTGCTTCGGCAGGGTCAGTAACTTTGAACAAACCCACCAAAAACTCTGAGACCTGTTTAGCGGTTTCCGCTTCGGTCTTGGCTATCTTTTCCGCCCGCATCGTCCTTACCAGCCCGATGCTGGTTCCCGTAATACCAATAAGCATCGCCAATATCACGAGGGCTGCCGCTGCTACCCCGGTCTTGTGTCTCCTGATGTACTTCTTAAGGCGATATAAAGTGCTGGGCGGACAGGCCAGTACTGGTTCGTGCTTCAAGTACCTGACGATATCGGCGGCCAATTCGGATGGAGAAGCGTAGCGCTGCATCCTATCCTTCTCTAAGGCCTTCATCGTAATCCAGTCCAGCTCTCCCCGAAGTTGCTTTGTGAGCACCTCCAGGTCTGTCTTCCTGTTTTGGGCTACAAGCGTCGAAGCATCGCCTAGGGTGCTCAGCCGGGTACTTGGTTTGGGTGGCTCATCTTCTCTGATTTTTCTGCGGATTTCATCAAATCCCAAGTCTCGGAGCTCTCTTATATCTAAGGGAAGCGCACCTACCAGCAGCTCGTAAAGCAGCGCTCCTAGGGAATACACATCTGTCCTCGTGTCAATGTCTAGACTAGTCATCTCGGCCTGCTCGGGGCTCATGTACTCAGGAGTGCCGATAAGCTGGCCCAGCTCGGTAAAGACCGTCCGCTCCGTCAAACGTTGAGCCGTTGCTTTGGCAACACCGAAGTCGATGATTTTAGGAACAGGCTTGTAATCCTGGATCACAACTAGCACGTTGGAAGGCTTGATGTCTCGGTGAATAATCCCCTTCTGATGGGCATGTTGGACTCCATGGCAAACCTGCATGAAGAGCTCAAACCGTTTGTGGATATTCAGGCGATGAGTATCGCAGTATTCAGTAATGGGCACACCTTTAAAACATTCCATCACAAAATACGGTCGCCCCTGTTCCGTTGCACCGGCGTCTAAAACCCGGGCAATGTTGGGATGGTCCATCAGGGCTAAAGCCTGCCTCTCGGACTCGAATCGGGCTACCACCTGCTTGGTATCCATGCCCCACTTGATGAGCTTGAAGGCCACTTTTCGCCGGACGGGCTTCAGCTGCTCAGCCTCGTAAACCTCCCCCATACCACCCTCGCCGAGCTTCTGGAAGAGGCGGTAGTTGCCGATGACTCTTGGCAAACTATCTGAAGTTTGATATGTTTTCGTTGATTCTAGATCCTCAGTTGGGCGTTTATCTTCTCTTGCCTTTAAGCTGGGAGATTTTTCTTTTTTAATTTTCATGCATTTTCTCCCTTTTTGTGTTTTATCTCTATTAGCTTATGCCCTACGTAATTTTATCACTAGGAAAAAACCAATGTCAATTCAGTCTACATAGTGAAGTCCCCCCATTTTTTTCTATCAGTTTGGGTATTTGAGGATGGCTCCGCTCTAGAGAAGATTTTTAACGCCATAAAAATAAAATTCCAAATCACAAATTCCAAATTGCAAACAAATCTCAAATTCCAAAATTCCAAACAATAAATAAGAAGTCTCAGGTTTTGGTTATTAGTGCTTGGAATTTATTTGGAATTTGGTGCTTGGGATATGGTGCTTTATGGAAATCAAGGGGCACGTTACCAATTTCAGAAAATCAGTACGTGTTCCTTGATTTCTTGGCTTCTACTCTTCTCAATTATTTTTTCTTCTTTCCTCTTTTCCTTAATAATTCTTCATGAGGGAAAAGATTCTTTTGCTCAACGTATCTAAACCCTGGTTCTCCAGGACCGGGGGTCTTCATCATAATCTCTAATCCTTTCTCTTGAGGGACTAAATTCTCCTCTACCTGAAAAGCAAAATTCCATCCTCCTGGAGCTTCGCTTGATACGTCAACATAGTTATCAATGCTGCCAGGACCTTCTGCATATACTCCTCCAATAGGTACTTGGAAATTCATGAACCTTTCTACATCTGCGCTTCCTGCCCCACCTCTCATCTTTCCTGCGGCTATATCCCGGGGAAGAATCGATGTGATCAGAGCCCAGCTTTCTGTTTCGGAGTACTTTGCCCATAAACCGCTGCTCCATACTCCAATAAGATCGTCTGTGCCGTCTCCATCTATATCACCTGCTGTAACCAAATATGCAGGCACTGAACACATCTTGAACCAGGTTCCACTGACCGAGTCCTTATACCAAACGCCCGAAGTCCAAGTGCCCAAGACATCATCCCTCCCATCTCCATTCATATCTCCGGATGCAATATGGCTCGGAAGTAAAGTTGTAAGCCTTGCCCAGCTTCCTGAAGAGGAGTACTTCACCCATAAACCACTGCTCCAGACACCAATAAGATCGTCTGTGTTATCTCCATCTATATCACCTGCAGATACTAAATCTGCTGGAGTTGAGCACATCTTGATCCAGGAGCCACTTACGGAGTCCTTATAATAGACTCCTGAACTCCATATGCCTAAGAGATCATTTCTTCCGTCTCCGTTCATATCTCCTGAGGCGATATCGCTTGGGAGGCTTATACAAATCTTAGTCCAACTTCCTGTTTCTGAGTGCTTCACCCATAATCCACTGCTCCAGACACCAATAAGGTCGTCTGTTCCATCTCCATCTATATCACCCGCAGTAACTAAATCTGAAGGAGTAGCCATCTTCACCCATGCACCTGTCTCTGAGTCTCGATACCACACTCCTGATCCATCCCAAGTTCCAAGGAGGTCTTCTTGATATATATACTCGTCTGCCCCTATATCCACTGTTGTAATTCCATCATTGTTTCCATCAAATTTTCTAGGATTGCCTTCAAAGTCATTTGCTGGAATTTCAGGTGCAGTGTTTGTACCTGAATCAATGCAAGGTGAGCTAGGCTGCAGATGGTAGTCTCCGATTCCCGCAAAATTAGGATCAGAATCGAAGTTGTCGCCTGAATTTGTCCAGCTACCATTCATATTTGAATAGACATTGTTGTAGCCATTTGCGATGCCAGTTCCTGTTAGGCTAATATCCTTTCCATCATTTGCAGTATTGCCCCAGATAATGTTGTTATAGATGTTATTAGTATTATCTCTCATCCAAATCCATATTCCACCGCCCTGATTAAAAGCAGTATTTTCCGTGATTGTATTGTTAGTGAACGTAACAGTGCCTTTGAAGGTTGAGTCTGTTCTAGAAGAAACAGCTAAGCCGCCGCCATCGGCGTCATGACTATCAGCTACATTTCCAGTGATAATGTTGTTAGTAAGAATGATATCTCCAGAAGCACCAGAGGGAGAATAAGATATTGCATACAATCCACCAGCATCAGCACTATTAGCGGTGTTCCCTATAATTAAGTTATTGAAAATTATGATATCACCTGCTGTACCAGATACTGAACGAGAGTAAACATGTGCCCCGCCGCCATTTTTACCAATGTTTTCTGTAATGGTGTTGTAAGTAACAGCAATATCCCCTGAGCTCCCAGAGGCTGAATAAGACATAACATATAATCCACCGCCATTTTTTCCAAAGTTTCCTGTGAATATATTATGTGTAATCTTAATATCACTTGGCTTTTCTGAAGCTGAAGAAGTATAGGCAAACACTCCACCGCCAAGATCACCAATATCTCCATTTTGAATCTTAAAACCTTCAATGAATATATTGCCGCTGCTATGATTAATGAGTAAAAGCACTCTCCCGGAATTCCCACCATCAAGAACAGTGTTTTCAGGATTAACTATCCTGTTTGTACAGCTCGAGATGTAGCCACCAAGCAAGCTAAGGCTGTATCCTTCATTTGAATTATATGCGAAGTTTCCATAATAAATTCCTTGCATAACCTTTATAACATCATCATCTCCATTTGTTTCTGCCGTAGTTAGAGCACCCTGAAGTTCCGTCTCATTGCTCACACAATGGACAACTACCCCCCATGCCCTTCCGGTTATAACTATTAATGTGGCTGTGACAAAAATGATAGCAATCAAAAGCCTCCTCATCATACTTTCTCCATTTTAATGAACTTGATTTTAGAGATTGGATTTAGGTTGACAATTTTCCTTTCCATGCCCGTGAGTAAATATAATTCAGTTTAAACTGGCTTGTCAAACTTTAACAAGAATCTTTGCCTGAGGATTGGTCATGCCAATTTTTTATCGAAATTTCGTACTAACAAAAATCCTTTCAGATAAACCCTTGTGTATTTAGAAACACCTCAAGAAAAACTCCTATGACTCAGCCTTGCCTTCGTATTTCTCCGAGTTTGGAATCTTATGTGCTAAACAACACACGGTATCTCTATGAATATTCTGAAGATTGGATAAACGAAAGAAGCCATATCACTATTGACTACGTCATTTTTCGTGTGATATAGTTATTCCAATATATAAGCAACGAGGAATCTGGTAAAATTGTGTGGGATTCGGTGTGAGCACAAAAAGGAAATTCCTATTGAACTTTACAAAAAAAAGCTACTTACAGGAAGCTTTCATGCTTAGCATACCTAAGGAGGTCTTTGATGTCATTAAGCTTTCGCAATAATTCAAAGCATTCGAAACGAAACCGTTTCGTAGGAATCCGGGTCACGGAGCTGGAAGAGGTGCCTAGATTGAGGCGGAGGAGGTCGCCATGAGCAGCAAGAAAGGACCCACTAACGTCCCTCAAGTCAAGAAGACCACCAAGACCATTACTA
>Ga0209986_10001320_pt1 | contig 23792 bp, 22 predicted proteins | sample BlataG_FD_183168 | JGI IMG/M metagenome (GOLD analysis project Ga0209986, IMG submission 183168) | Deep subsurface microbial communities from Black Sea to uncover new lineages of life (NeLLi) - Black_00105 metaG (SPAdes) (version 2) | ecosystem: Environmental > Aquatic > Marine > Oceanic >... | reverse complement strand
ATATTATTTATTCTTTAATTAAAGTTGATATCAAGAGATTAAAAAAAATTTGGAGTCCAATTTTTAAAAGAACATCTAAAATTTTTATATATTTCAATTTTAAAATCCGTGAGGTATTAAAAATTAAATTTAAATCTAAGTATATGAATTATTTTAGAAAGTTCAACAATGGAAAAATTAACATCGTTTCAGGTCTATAGTGCTGGAAACATTGGAACTCTAAATATTTTGGTAGATAAAATATGGGTAAAAGAGAACAGAATCTATTTTAGAGTACAAAAAATCCTATCAATTGAGAAAACATACTTGAGAAAAGAAAAAAGCTCCAATATTTATTCTATCCACGAAAATGATCTATTTAGTATAAGATGTAGGTTATATTTTTAATGGGGAATTATTTAATAAATTAAACTTTCGTGCCACAATGTGGGCAAAATTTTGCGTCCTCATTTTCTAAGTGCTCTCCACAAAACGGACAGAAATTCGGTTGTATGGTTTTAACACCTTCAACCGATTTACTAACTTTATATTCATTTTTTTGCCTCTTTTGAGTTTCAGTCTGAAAGTGATATGGATTTTGAACATTTTGAGCTATTTGTTGGGCAGGTTGGGCGTAAGGGGCTGGTATTGCTGTAATTTGAGAGTGACAGTGAATACAGCGATCTTCAGTTTTGCTATAATAAATTATTAAATATATAATAAGACCAATTCCTCCCGTAAAACACAATAAAATTATTGCTAATGGCCAATTTATCTCTTCTCTAACTAATAAAACATTTTGTTTGCAATTAGGACAAAATCCTGTGGGATTTCTTGTTGCCATACTTATCGCCTTAATTTATTTTTAAATTAACTTATTAATGCAAATGTATTAAGATATTGAATACACATTTTCCTTTAAAATTTTAATCTAATGGTTACGATTGTACTAAAAATTTAATTAATTTATATAACTTCACTCTTAAAGTAGAGAAAATGCTTATCAACCTTAAAACCTAAATTAGTTAAAATTCAAATGATTAATAATTTATAGAGAAGTTACAATTTTTTCCTATTAATTTTTATAGATTCAAATAATAATTTAACATGAAATAAACGATGCGACAAACATTATTTATTGTATTAGATGGTATAGATGGCTCTGGCACTACTACTCATAGTAAATTATTGGCAGGCTTTTTAAGCTTGAAAGGTTTAAAAATCCATTTAACTCAAGAGCCTTCAAATAGCGAAATTGGAAAATTATTAAGAAATTTTTTGAAAGATGATAAAATTCCACCGTCAACGGACGCCTTATTGTTTGCTGCTGACAGGGATCTTCATTATAGAAATGAAATAAAAATGAAGTTAGAAGAAGGTTATATTGTCATATCAGATAGATATATTGAATCTTCTATTATATATCAGTCATGTCAATCTGAAAAAATTACAATTGAGTGGGTGAAGAGCTTAAATAAATTTGCAGGTAAACCCGACTTAACAATTATTTTAGACATCGATCCTAAAATGTCATTAGCAAGAAAAAATCAAAAGGATTTAGAAAAATTCGAAGATACTTCATTTTTAGAACAAGTAAGAAAACTCTACATTACCCGTGCCAAAGAAGAGGGGTATTTTATAATAAATACCGACGATATCATTGAACTTGTTCAAGAAAATATTCAACAAATTGTAATAAATAAATTTAATGCTATGGGGATTCAAGTTAAAGGATAAATTTTGAATATATAAAATTTTTTGTGTAAACCAAGAACTTACGCGTGAAACAGAATGAATTATACAATAGCAGAAAAAATACTAAAAGAACATTCAAATCTTAAAGAGATATCGCCTGGACAATTTATCAATTCTGATATTGATTTGATAATGGTTCACGAACAATTAGGTGGAAGAGTTCATATAGAATACGAGAAACTCGGAATAGATTATGTATGGGATCCAGATAAGATTTTTTTCATATTAGATCACTGGGTACCTCCCCCCACGATATCCGCAGCCAAAATGCACCAAGACGCAAGAAAATTTGCTGAGAAATATAAATTCACTAATAACTATGGATACTTATTAGACAAAGGCATATGTCATCAGGTTTTACCTGAAATGGGTTTTGCAAGGCCAGGAATGTTAATTGTGGGCTCTGATAGTCATACAACAACATATGGGGCTTTTAATTGTTTGTCCACCGGTATAGGTGCTACAGACATTTCTATCGTGTTTGCTACGGGTAAGATGTGGTTTAAAGTTCCCGAATCGTTTAAAATTAATTTATCTGGTACTCTAGACAAAGGTGTAATGTCAAAAGATTTTATCTTAACATTGATAGGAGATATCTCCACTAAAGGAGCTATTTATAAATCATTAGAATTTCATGGAAATGGCGCTCAACGCTTATCTATTGACTCTAGGATGACAGTTGCAAATATGGTTGTGGAAGCGGGTGCAAAATTTGGGGTGTTTTTACCTGATAAAAAACTAAAAGATTGGTTAGAAAAGAGAACGGAAAAACAATATAGTAATGTTTTGCCAGACGAAGATGCGGAATATGAGAAAGAATTTCACTACAACTTATCCGAAATTACCCCCGTTGTAGCTAAACCTTCAAACCCCGGAAATATAGCTAAAATAGAAGATGTAGAGGGATTTGAAATAGATCAAGCGTTTTTAGGTAGTTGTACTAATGGTAGAATGGAAGATCTTCGAATTGCCGCTAAAATACTTAACGGTAAAAAAATCAATTCCAATATCAGAATGATTGTAACGCCCGCTTCAAAAGAAATATACTTGCACGCTTTAAGAGAGGGTTTAATTGAAATCTTTTTAAATGCTGGAGCTGTAGTTACTAATTCTACATGTGGTGCTTGTATTGGAGGGCATCTTGGGGTATTGGGACCTGAAGATGTTTGTATCAGTAGCACAAATCGAAATTTTATCGGTAGGATGGGAGACCCTTCTTCAGAAGTTTTCTTAGCATCACCAGCCACGGTTGCTGCATCAGCTATAAAGGGAAAAATAACTGATCCAAGGGAGATGCTCTAAATATGGATAAAATTGAAGGGTATGCCTATATCCTTGGTGATGATATTAGCACGGACGATATAATTCCGAGCTATACCTTAACTATAAGGGATGAAAATGTAATAGTTAAACACACTTTAGAATTAATAGATCCTTACTTTTCCAAACAAGTTGATAAAGGAAATATTATTATAGCTGGAGAAAATTTTGGAACAGGAAGTTCTCGTGAAGAAGCAGTCTATGTATTCAAAATTTTGGGAATAAAAGCAATTATTGCAAAATCTTTTGCAAGAATTTATTTTAGGAACCTAATAAATAACGGCATTCCAGCAATTACTTTAGAATGGGAATCTAAACATTTTGCGAAACAAGATAATATAGAAATTTCTTTGGAAAAAGGTGTTCTAATAAACAAATCTAAAAATTTAACTATCAATTTCAAAAAAATACCAATATTTTTAACAGGTATTCTAGAAAACGGAGGAATCATAAACCAACTAAAAAAAAGACTTTAATTTTCTATATTACGTTAAATCTTCAATTTCTCTCTGGATTTTTTCAATCCGCTCTTTAGCTTTAGTAAGTATCTGAGTTTTACCATATTTATTGAACCATTTTTCAAATCTCTGTTCGATCGAAACTTCTTTAGTTCCAGCTATATGTTTATCAGCAAGACAGATTATTTTTTCTTCAAGGGTTTGTGGTAAAAAATCTCTCTCAGGTAACCCAACTTGCTTAGCATCTTCTTTATCTAATCCACCTAAAATATGAGTTTCACAAATTTTGGCAAGCCGCTCTGATAAACCTCTTTCTCTAATTAATTTAGCCCCAACTAAGGCGTGATTAAATCCATGAGTTTTACACCTACCAATATCGTGTAATAGGCCTCCAATTTCAATTAAATCCATATCAATCTCTCTCAAATTTATTTTTTCTGCTAATTCTAAGGCCTTCTCAGCAACTTTTAGAGAATGACGCCGTACATTATAAGGAACTTTTAACTTTTTCAATAAATCAAAAGCAAAATCGCTATTAGGTAGAGTTTCTTCGCTTGCCATTACACTTTAATAATTAATTATTAACTATAAGGTTTAGTCTAAAATTAAAAAATAATTCAATTATAGTAGGAAACAAACTCTATACAATACTTTTTTTATTTTATGAATTAATAAACTTCTTCATAAGGGCCACTAATTACTCCTCCAATTAACCCTCCTATAATAGACCCTATAATTGCAGTAAGTATTCCTCCAATTGTAACAGATAGTTGAGTTCCTTGAAATAAAGCCATTAAATCTTCACCAGATATGACGCTTAACAACATCCAGATTAAAAAATCGATTATAATAACCAGCAAACTTGCGATAAAACCTCTTTTCAAACCTTTTGAAATAGTACCACTCAAATAACCAATAAAAATACTAGCTAGAAGCTGTGGAGAGAAAAAGTCGATTATCGTGGACGACCCGGTAAATATTGAAAAGAGATCAAATTTAAAATTAGCTCCAATTAAAATGATTATAACTTTTAAAACGTCAATTTGTGAATAAAGTTGTAGTTGGATTATTATCTCTTCCATATTAAAAAAGAATGCGGTAAAAAAACTAAAAACAATTCCAATAACAATTCCAAGCAATAATCTATACGAAACCATTTTCAATCAAATATATTATTTGAGTTTAATAATAAATTTAATTATTTTGATATATTAAATCTTTAGTTCTAAGTGAATTAGAAGATTTCTTTTAATAAAATATTAAAATTATGTTATTTTATTTAATTTATCTAAGATTGTAATTTAATATACTAATTCTATTATAGGGAATATACATTGGCTAAAAAAAAGAAAAAAACAGAAAAAACTAAGAAAACTGAGAAGGAAGTAGAAAAAGATGTCGAAGAAGAATTTGATGAAGATTTTGATGAAGATTTAGATATCGAAAAGGAACTTAATTTGCTTGATACTGACGATATGGACGCTGAAGTTGAGCAAGCTGAAAAAATTATTGACAAGGATGAGGAAAAAAAACAATTATATCTAAGTTGTGGAATCCACATTGGAACAAAATTATTATCTGGAGATGCGAGACAATTTGTGTACAGACAAACTAATTACGGTTTGTATGTTATTGATTTGACTAAAACTGACGAACGCCTAAATATTGCCGCAAAATTCCTGAGCAAATACGTTGAGGGTGGAAGCGATAAGGTGATCGTTTCCTCTGTTAGAAGATATGGAAAAGAACCCGTAAAACAATTTTGCAAAGTGTTAGGATGTAGGGCAATCACCGAGCGTTTTATCCCTGGCTCTTTGACAAATCCTATCATAGAGGATTATATTAAAGATGCGTCGTTGGTAGTTATCGTTGATCCTCATGCTGATAAAGTAATTTTAAGAGAAGCTCAATTAGCTCGAATTCCCGTCGTAGCGTTGTTCGATACTGACGATTTACTTGACGGAATCGACTTCGCAATACCCGCAAATAATAGAGGGAAGAAAGCTTTAGGCTTAGCTTTTTGGTTGTTAGCACGACAGATATTGCTGGAATTAGGGAAGATTTCAAGCGAAGACGATTTTCCCTACACTTTAGAAGAATTCACTTCTAAAATCGTGCCTATGTATCGTCAACAGTAATTTTGCTCTTATTTTTCTTCTTTGCTTGCCTAATAATTTGTTTCGTTGTTTTTCTTATTTATTTAAAACAATTTGCTTAAATTCCTTTTATTCTATGAATAACAACTTTTTAATCAATCTAAGATTTTAATTAATTAAAGTAGTATTTTATTATTATATTGAGAGACGAAAAATGAAAAAAATTATAGCTTTTGCCGGAAAAGGAGGAGTTGGAAAGACCACGAGTTTAGTTCTTTTTTTAAAATATGTACTTGAGAATAAAAAAGTGCAAGATATTCTCGTTATTGATTCAGACCCAGATGCGAATGTTGCTGATGTTATTGGTGAAGAAGTTAATTTCTGTGATACAATAGGAGGAAAAATGAAAATATTAAAAGATAAAATCCAAAGCATGAAACTTTCACCTAATGCTCCAAAAAATCAACTAATTGAGGCGGATGTCTATACTTGTTTAATAGAAATGGACGATTTTGACCTATTGGAGATGGGTCGCCAAGAGGGAGAAGGTTGCTACTGTTTTATTAACGATGTACTAAAAAGGGTAATCGACACATTGTCTAAAAATTACGATTTAACTCTTTTAGATTCTCCAGCTGGATTGGAGCATTTTGCTCGAAAAACTGGTCGAGATGTTACCGACCTTGTAATCGTATCCGACGCTTCGAAAATGGGCATACATACGATGAAACGGATTTTAGAGATAATCGACGAGTTAACTCTGAAATTTGAGAATATCTGGATTCTAGGAAATCGTTTTCCAGAGAATTTAAAGGATATTTTGGTAAAAGAAGTCGAGAATCTGAATAGAGACCGCGTTAAAATGTTGGGGTTCATATCTAACAACGAAGAGATAAGCAAGATGAACATTACAGGTGGTAATTTAATCGATTTATCCAGAGAAAATCGCTCTTATCAAGAAGCAAAAGAGATATTTGCTAAAATAATATAGAGCTTTTCTTTATAATTTAGATTTAAAAACTAAATATTAATATAACAGAAAATCAAGGGTTGTTAAAGAAATTCACTAAGGTTCCTATTTCGAAAACGCTTTTCTACACCATTTCTCATTCCCGGTAACTTAAAACATTGGTCAGGTATCATGCTTTTAAAGTAAGGTTGGTTTTCTCGTTCAGATATGAATTGTGATCTGTATAGCGTTTCGAAGATTTCTTCACCAGAAAATTGGATATCATCAAAATATGGGATAAATGGACGATTTTTACTAACCATTTCTACAACATTTTTTAGAGGAGCGTTAATTTCACGAATTATTCCTTTTTCGTCAATTAACCCGGTTTTATGGGTGTGTTCATTATACAAACAGATTACACATTCAGGCCATCTTTCGTGAAAATAGTTTAAGACAAGATCAATCACTCTATGCTTCAGGTGTACCACTCCGAATAGCACACCACGACTATTTATTTCTGTTCGTGAGAATTGTTTCGCACGATACGCTTCAGTAAACACTTCTCGCATCATTCGGTTAATTTTTTTTGCCAATGGAGTTCCTGAGTTGCGTAAAATTACTTCTGGAAGCTTTTTGATATGTTGCATTAGAGTAGGAGAAAATTTAGAATGGCGCGGAAGATTAAGGACCAATTCTTCGCGTGAATATCCTTTAGCACGCCCAATAACTTCTAATGGATCCCGACTATTTGTTATCTTTCTCATTAGATCTCACTCTGTAAAATTGTGCTGTTGTTAAGATCGGTAAAATCAGGAAGAGTAGTTTGCTTCTGTCCGTTTATCGAGAGGTACGGGTCAGCTCGTTTTAACACCACACCAATAGATTTTAGATCTTGTCTTCGCTTAAACAAAAATTTTTTAGCTCGTAAATTAATTATCCGTTTAGCGGAAATTGGACCAATTCCAGGAACGCGGAGTAAATCTTTGTACGACGCTTGGTTTGGATCCACTGGGCCACGGTCTTTAAAATATTCTCTTGCTAAGTGAATTTTAGGATCTCCTTCGGGTAAATTACCTTCTTCGGTCAATACTTCTTTCAAATCTTTTAAATTATAATGATAGATTCGTAATAACCAATCGCTTTGATATAATCTATGTTCTCTTGCTAATGAAGCTGCTTGTTTACCTGCTAACGGTGTACCTTCAATTGGAATGAACGAAGAAAAATACGCACGCCTTAGATCAATTTCTTTATATCCCCAATCAATTTGTTTAAGTAGGTCGTAATCGCTTTCACTTTCTGCAGCCCCGACTACAAATTGTGTGGTCTGTCCACTATTGAGAATTGGAGCACCATCCCATCGAAATTTTTTATATCCGTCCCCTCGTCTGCCCTTAAGTATTTTTTCTTGGTCTCTCAATTGATTGTCTTGTTTTAAATCTTTCAAGATTTTGAGAGTTTCCTCGTTGTGTTTGATGCGGATCTGCTTTAACCAGCGTTGGCGAGTTATAATATCTTTGTAATAATCTTTCTGTTCAGCGATTTCGGCCAAGTGATCTTTAGTGGAAGCTTCCGAATTAATTGAAATACGATCAGATAGAGATATTGCCTCTTTAAGGAGATACTTACTCACACCTGGCAAACACTTAAAATGCACATATCCACCAAAATTATATTTAAATCGAAGTAGTCGAACCACTTCCAACATTTCTTCAGATGTTTCATCGGCGCTGCCACAAACTCCAGATGAAATGAAAACTCCTTCCACCACGTTCATCGAATAGAGTTTCATAAATGTGCGAGCATATTCTTCTGGTGAAAAACTCATCCGGTGCTTACAACTATGAGTAAAGCAGTACTTACAATTATAGATGCATTTGTTAGTGTATAGTGTTTTGAAAAGACTCATGCATCGACCATCAGACGTATAGCTGTGGCAAATTCCAGCACTTGCTGTGGCTCCAATCCAATTTTTAGAATCTCCAAAAAGTTTTGGATATTTATCAGTGCGACTGGAAGCGGTACTCGCACAAATATCATATTTTGAATTTGCTCCCAAGACTCGAATCTTTTCTAAAGTAGACGGCACCTAAATCATCAGTTAAATAGAATTGTATTTTTTAATAGGTATATAAATCTATCTATAGATGTTTGCCTTATAAATCGAGGGGCATATTGAATTTTTAAAATACATCTGTATTTATATAAAAATTTAAGTTCTAATTTCTTTTCTGTTAAATATTAGATATATTTATTTTATACTTAAACAATTGATTGATAATAATGCCTAAATATACTGGAGGCGAAATAATCGCCAAATATCTGATTGAAGAAGGCGTAAAATATGTTATCGGTATCCCTGGACATGGAAATTTACCCTTAGTCGATGCATTCTTTAAAGAACGAGATAAAATTACCTTAATTCAGTCAAAACAGGAAATGAGTGCTGTACACATGGCAATAGGTTATTATAGGATTACAAATCAACCGCTTTGTGTTTTTACTTCAATAGGACCTGGTGCAATAAATACGGCAATCGGACTTGCTGATGCATTCGTCGATAGCATGCCCGTTTTAGTCATTACAGGGGATACCCATGTTCACATGAGAGGTAAGGGTGTTTTACAGGAAATTGAACGAAAAAGGGATTCAGATATGCCAAGAATTTTAGAACCTATTGTAAAACGTAGTTTTCAGGTTGATATAGTAGGCCAGATACCCTCGATAATGCAAAGAGCATTTAATCAAATGCTAACAGGAAGACGAGGGCCTGTTGCTATCGATCTACCCATAGACACCCAAGCTGCTGCGATTGAGACAATAATTCCTAATCCTTTAGAAAGACGAATGATGGGCAGGGTTAGGGGCGATCCAACAATAATCAAAAGGGCTTCAACTTTATTAAAAAAAGCAAATAGACCTGTCCTTATATTAGGGGGTGGTGTTGTTACATCTGAAGCTTTTAATGAGGTTAAGGAGTTAGCAGAAAAAGTTGGAGCTAGTGTAGTATCTACAATGATGGCAAAAGATGCATTTCCAAATGATCACCCTCTTTTTTGTTGGGCTACTGGTAGTAAGGGAACTACAGTTGGTTTAAAGATGACTTCGACTTCTGATGTTTTACTTGCTGTTGGTTGCAGATTTGCTGATGAAACAGCAAGTTCATATAAGGATGGAATAAGTTTTTCGATACCTCCAACAAAATTAATTCAAATAGATATTGATCCTCATGAAATCGGAAAAAACTATCCTGTTTCAGTTGGAATAGTAGGAGACGCGAAAGCTTGTTTACAGCAAATCTTAGAAGAACTCAGTGATTATACGATCGATTATAAGGGCAATAACTACTTTAAAGAAATGCAAGAAGAGAAAAAGAAATGGTTTAATTCTCTTGATGAGTTTCGAGATGATTCAAAAGTACCAGTAATGATTTCAACCGTTATAAGGGAAATAAGAAAGTTTTTCGATAGAGACGCAATAATTGTAACTAGCTCAGGTAATGTACAAGCTCAAATGATCCAAGAGTTAGAATTTTACGAGCCTAAAACTTGTATTACCGCTGGTGGATTCTCTACGATGGGATATAGCCTTCCAGCCGCAATTGGCGCAAAACTAGGTTCAATAGATATAGGAAAACCTAATCGTCAAGTCGTAGCACTCGTAGGTGACGGTGATTTGATGATGACGATTTCGGAGCTATCTGTAGCAGTTCAACTAGGGTTATCTAACCTCTTCTTTATAGTCTTAAATAATCATGGTTGGATTGCGATTAAAGATTTACAACAAGCTGCTTTTGGGGAGGATCGTGGCTACGGAACAGCGTTTGAAGATAAAGAAGGGAATTCTTATTCTCCCGATTATGCAAAAATAGCTGAAGGTTTTGGATGCTATTCTGAAAAGATTTCTAAAAAAGAAGAAATAATTCCCGCATTAGAGCGAGCGACCAAATCAAATAAGCCTGTAGTTGTAGAAATTCTTGTAAATCGAAGTTTCCCTTTTAGTGGCTCTCTAACTGCCGGATTTTGGGATGTACCGCCACCACATTATCTAACAGAACGTAGAATGAAGTACGAAGAAGAAATAAAAGAAGAAAAATTATAAATTTTTCTATTATTATATAGCCTTTGTTTAATGTTGTTCCTTGAATTTTTCAGAAGCTGGTTCTCCACCAATTCCCCAATGAGTCTTTGGGATTTCGTGAACAATTACTTCTACAGCGTGTTGGGGGACGCCTAAGTCAACAAAGACTTTGGTTATGTTTTGTATTACGGTTTTAACTCTTTCATCTCCAAAGCCCTTCCAAACATTTACATGAACAATTGGCATTTTTTCACCTCTAATTTGTATTATTATGTGATGATGATTCAAGCATTTAATTTTAATTTTTTTCATAAAAATAAAAAAAAAGAAATTTAATAACCAAATATTATATTGAGTGAGAATTGTTATGAAAGATTTTTTAGAATTATTTGAAGAAAAAAGTATTGATTACATTCAATTTCAATTTACCACTATTTTAGGGGAATTTAAGTGTGTTGAATTTCCAGCAAAAATCTGGGAAGATATGAAAGAGGGGACCGGTATTGACGGGTCTAGTCTTGGTTTTTTAAAAACAGAGCAAAGCGACATGAAAGTTGAGCCAGATTTAAACACATTTGCGATTCTTCCATGGAATCATAGGGTGGGGAGATTTATTTGCGATATAACCGACAATAAAGGAATAGCTTATCCTACCTGCCCAAGAGGGATATTAAAGAGAATTTTAAGTGATGCAAATTCTAAGGGCTATGAATTTCTAACAAGACCAGAATTAGAATGGTATTTACTATCAAACGATCGAGAATTTACTGATAAGGGCGCTTATATGGATGTGCCTCCTAAAGATTCTTTTCACGAATTGCGACGCAAGATAACCGATGATATGATTAGTATGGGCATTAAGCTCAAAACTATTCACCACGAAGTTGGACCGAGCCAACACGAAGTAGAATTTATAGCTAATAATGCGTTATATCAAGCTGATAATGTCCAAACAGCAAAAATGATAGTACGTGTCGAATCAGATTGCAAAAATCTAATTTCTACATTCATGCCAAAACCATTTCCGTTAGTAGCAGGAAGTGGTTTACATATTCATCAATATTTAGTTAATAATGGGAAGAATGTATTTGCTGATGCTGATGCAAGTATCAGCGACATCCTCCGTTACTATATCGGGGGGATTCAAAAGCGTGTAGACGCCATATCAGCTATTTTAAATCCTATTACAAATTCTTATAAGCGACTTATTCCCAATCACGAAGCACCTGTTTATGTGTCTTGGGGGATAGGTAACAGAACCGCTTTAATTCGCGTGCCAGGATACGAAAAATCTGCTAGGGTAGAATATCGCGCTGGTGATGCGGCCATGAACATCTATCTTGGAACAGCTCTTTTACTTGCCTCTGGCTTAGATGGAATAAAAAATAAAATCGAACCCAACACTCCCATTACTGAAGATATAGACTCTTTAACTGAGGAAAAGCGAAAAACTTTAAGTATTAAAAAACTACCCCAGAGTTTGCAAAAGTCTTTAGAGGCGTTCGAGAACAGTAAATTTATCAAGAAAATTCTTGGAAAACAATTGGTAGATATTTATGTAGAAATTAAACGAGAAGAAATTGATCAATACCAAATTGCTGAAAACGACGGAAAAGAAGTCAAATGGGAATTGGATAAGTATTTGTTATTATAAATTATTTATAAATCGCGTAATTTTCTTCTAATTTTTTTTTTAGTTTTGATGAAAAATTAAATCTTACAGCATAAAAATTAAAAATTATATTATCAATTGATTTTTGTTCATGTGTATAATCATAATCTAAGCTTTTTTTCTTATTGTCAATTATTTGTTTAACCAATACTTCAACTTCTTCTTGCGTTTCTTTGTTGGGCTTAATAAAAGGCAAAGAATGAATCCCAGATATTTGAATACTGTTAGTATTGTTTATAATTCCTTTAGATAGATAATTATATAGAGAACTATTCAATAGTCCCAAGAAATATTCAATAGAAATCGATTTGTCCTTAGCGATAAAACCAATTGCCTTATTCGAGTCCCAATAGCAACCTTTTGGCATATAACGGGCGGCTAACCTTGAGCTAATACCGCTAATAACGACTCCTTCTTTTTCAAAAGGCACGTTACTTGGAATGTCGTAAACAGAGATCGACTTTTCGTTCCAATCTAAAGCTTCCATAATAGGTCTATAGTATTGATCTCCTCCACCTCTTTTTAGATAAGGTTTCCATCTCTTTGTTTTCGAATCGCTTCTTAAAATAATTTTGAATTTCTCATTTTGTTTAATTTTTGTATTGTTTTTCTTTCTGAAAATATCTGCTAGTTCCGTACCTTTAATCGCAGCAATGTATTTCTTATTGTTATGAGTGTGCATTCCAATGTACCCTTTAATAAAATTATCTAGTTTAGGAGCGTTTTCAAACAAATCAATTATTTGGTCCTCTACTTCAAAAAAAAATATGTTAAAAGGTAAAGATTTATATCTTCTCTGCTTGATTTCGTTTACAACTTGGGGTTTCCAATATTCGTCTTCATTTTTTATTCTCGAAATTATACTCATTAAATTATTATCTCGAACTTGCTCATTGCTATCTCCGGAACGCTTAGTTAAAAAGATTACTGCTGGATATATGCTAACGTTCTGTTTATCAAATAAATTAGTTGGTGCGAGTAATATTTCGTTTATTATACAATTATTAAGAATGAATTCTCTTAATTTTTTATGAGTGCTTAAAGTTAAGAAAGTATCGCTCGTGATGAAACCTAATTTCCCCCCCTCCTTCAAACGCCATATGCTATTCACTATAAACATTGAATAAGTTTCGTGAGCGTTGATTTCCCCATAAATTTTTTTTAACTTTTGCCTATTTTCTCTTACGTAACTACTTGCCTTATTTAAGTAAGGAGGGTTTCCAACAATAAAATCGAACTCGTTATAGCAGTCCGAATCAAACGATATTAAAGTATCTACTGCTTTAAAGGATAGCCCTAATTCTTCGATATCTGATTTATAAACAAGATTCACATCATAAGCAGAAATCTGTGTTTTTTTAATTCCAGCTTTCAATAACGATTTAACAAAAGCTCCGGGACCTACGCACGGATCTAATACTTTTTGATTGTTTTTAATTTTACCTAATTTAGATACGATATAATTTGCTGTTTTTGGAGGAGTTAAGACCGCTCCTAAATCCTTTTTGCTCAAGTCTATTATTGTTAAACACTTTAAAATTAAATATCTAAATTAAGTTTGGTTATCAAATACTATTAAGTTATCGATGATCATCTCACATAATTTTTTTAACAAAGAACTGTCTATTTTGTCTACTGTATCGCGAATCGAATGAATAAATTTATACGATTCCATGTCGCCAATTCCTATCCCCTCAAACTTATTCTTTTTTAAATAATATCCATCTGAATGAGAGCCAAAATATATTTTCTTAGGATTTCTTTTAATCTCCAAACATTTATTATTATTTAAAAACGTGTTGTAAATGGATTTAACGTTTCCTGACATTTTTTTACCGGGAAATAAGTATATATTCTTGGCGATCGCATCAAAATTGAAAATTATGGATTCCTTTTTGTTAATGTGTTCTAATTTATAGCAGAAATTCCGGATTCCCATAGTTCCACATTCTTCCGCGCCCGTAAACACGAACCATAAATTGAAATGATTTAACCTAAGTTCTGGATTTGAGTAGTAATTTAACAATTCAAGTACGCACGCAATTCCAGAAGCGTTATCAATAGCTCCTTTAGATTTGTTATTTGTGGCGTTTAATAGGATAAAAATTGTGGATATTAGGTTAATTGCAATTGGAAATGCTCCGATGATGTAAAACAATAAGGAATATGAAACGAAAATATAATTCTTGCAGACTGTTATAATAATTATTATAAGGGATGAAAAAACCCAAGCTCTTATAACTCTTATTCTTACAAGAATTGAAAACCTTTGCCCTTTTGAGTCTAAATGGCAAAAAAATAGAACTCCTTTTTCACGATTGTTATCATCGATTATGTTAATTTCTGACTCTTCATTCTTGGACATTAAGTCAAGTTTACTGTAAAGGTTTACTGAATTTAACTTCTTTCCTATTTTTATGCGTTCCGGTTTTCTTGTAATTGTAAATAAAAAGCTCAATAACAACAAAATAAGTATTGAAGAAATTGGAATAATAATTGTTATAAAGTTTAAAAAAAACATTAGTAGAAGCGCAAATCCCGATAAAAACGCAATTTTGGGGTATAATCTTGCATAAAAAGTACTAAATACGAACTCTTGACTTAAAGGTTTAAATTTTAATTGTTCTAGTTTCTTAAATGCTAAATTAAAAGCCTTTTTTTCGTCGTCCGTACCCGATAATCTTGGAAAGGAAAATGTTTTTAAGTTTTCTCTTATGCGATTTTCGTCGATCATTTTGATTTCTATCAATTTCTTTAATCTAAATAAGCCCCGTATTTTGCAGAACTTACAATTTTTCTGTATACATTTAAATAACCTTTCTTTACCTTAGGTTCAGGTTTTTTCCAATTTTTTAATCTATTTTTAATTTCTTCTTCTGGAACTAATAAGTTCAATAGACGGTTTTCTAAATCAATTTCAATAATATCTCCATCTTGAACTATTGAAATTGGGCCCCCTTCAAATGCTTCGGGACAAACATGTCCTATGAAAGGTCCTCTTGTTGCGCCGGAGTACCTTCCATCTGTTATCGTTGCTACAGAATCTCCTAGCCCCATACCTATTAGAATGGCTGCGGGGATAGATAACTCCCTCATACCGGGACCTCCTTTAGGGCCTTCGTATCTAACGACTAAAACATCCCCTTCTGTAATTATATCACTCATCAAAGCATCTTTTAATTCTTCTTCCGCTTCAAATACTTTGGCAGGTCCTTTATGATGTCTCATTTTATAGCCAACTGCACTCTGCTTCACGACCGCTCCTTCTGGCGCTAAGCTTCCTTTTAATACCGCAATACCTCCTTCATTTGAAATCGGATCGTTTAGGTCGCGTATTAACTGATGTTCTGATACTTCAACTCTTTCAAGATATGTTTCTAACGACTCTCCTAAAATATTCACTGTTGATAAATCTAAAAGCTTGGATAATTTCTTGGTAAGAACTTTAACGCTCCCCGCTTCGTGAAACTCTGTGAGGTTATATTCGGAAGCCGGTTTGAATTTAGCCAATAACGGAACAGTTTTACTTAATCTATCGAAATCAAAATGGTTTAATGTGCCGCCAATTTCGTGAGATAACGCACACATATGAAGAATCATGTTAGTGGATCCTCCAAAAGATAAAGCAACTTTGCACGCGTTTTCTATCGATTTATGTGTGATCAAATCTAGAGCGGTAATATTCGTTTTTACCAAATTCATTATAGTTTTTCCCGTTTCTTTACTCAATTCTTCGCGTTCCTTTCCTATTGCGCTTGTTGTAGCACAATCAGGTAACGAAAGCCCCATTACTTCAACTATACAAGCCATTGTGTTTGCTGTACCCATCATGTTACACGCTCCTGGAGAACAACAAGTTTCAGATTCAATAAGAAAAAATTCTTCCTCACTAATTTTTCCTGCTTTAAATCTACCAATTGCTTCTTTGATATCAGAAGTTACAAAAGTTTTTCCATTTAACGGGCCGTCATTGAAATATTTTGGCTTCATAATACCTCCAGTTAAAAATACTGTAGGAATATCACATCTGGCGGCTGCTAAGAGCATACCTGGAATAATTTTATCGCACGAACATAACATTACCATTCCATCAAATTTATAGGCTTTTATTGTACTTTCAATTGATGCTGCTATTATCTCCCGCGAAGGTAAGACAAATTTTGAAAAATTACCTGAATTGGCAATGCCATCGCATGTAGCAATTGTATTGAATTCCATTGGAGTGCCTTCTGCTTCTCTTACGCCTTCTTTGACATAACTACTCAACTTCCGTAAATGGATGTGTCCGGGATTAATCTCATTCCATGAATTAACGATCGCTATATGTGGTTTGGCCAAATCTTTATAAGTATAGCCACAACCACGAAATAAAGCTCTGGAATAAGCTTTCAATGGATCTAAATCTTCTTTTTCTGTTGGCATTTTAAGTTCTACTACGACTTATTTATACAATTTAAATTTAATGTTCCTTTTAGATATTATCCGTAAACCAATTATTTTTTAAAAATTTTTGTTAAATAGTAATATAGAACATTTTCAGAAATAGAGTTATATATATTAAATTAAATCTTTTACTAATTGTCATGCTGAAAGTAGGAATAATTGGTACTGGCGTTATTTTTGATCTTAACATATTAGGATATTTAAATAATAATGATGTTAAGATTACTTGCCTATGTAATAGAACTACAGAGAAAGCAAAAAGAAAAATCAAACAGTTCGATTTAGATAAAAACATCAGAATATATTCTGATTTTAAAGAAATGTTAGATAAAGAGGAATTAGACATCGTTGAAATCCTCCTACCTCATCACCTACACGCCGAAGTAACGATTTACGCTGCCGGGAAAGGAGTAAAAGCAATCTCAGTCCAAAAGCCCATGGCTTTAACGCTAGATGAAGCAGATAAAATGATTAAAGCGTGTAAAGAATCCGAGTCACTTCTTTCGATATACGAGAATTTCTTTTTTGTCCCCCACATATTAAAAGCCAAAGAATTAATCGATTTAGATTATATTGGCGATCCCTCATCAATTCGAATAAAAACTGCGATGGGAGGTAAAGGTGGTTGGAACACGCCAAGTAGTGCAAACAAATGGAGAGAAGATCCAAAAATGATAGGAGGCGCTAAAACGGGATCCCCAGTTCTACTTGACAACGGGTGGCATGCGTTCGCGTTAGCTAGGTGGTTCTTTGATGAAGATATCGATAAAGTTTTTGCATGGACGGATAATTTTAAAGGTTTAGATGCTCCAGCATATGTAATGTTCAAATATAAGCAAAGCAGAGAACATATTGTTCCACAATACGGTCATATGGAATTTTCTTTAATGCCTGAGATGAAACTTCCTTCAAAATATTATTCCACTGATGAATTTATTGAAATTATCGCAAGTAGAGGAATTATGAAAATAAATCAAGGAACCTCATTAGGAAATCAAATGTCAAAATCAAGTATCTTTGCTCCAATAGTAATAGTTAGAGATGGAAAGGTTGAAACCTTTAGCGATTTTGAAAACGATTGGAAATATAGTTTTATTAACGCAACAAAGTATTTTATTGATGTTGTAAAAAATAATAAAGAACCCATTTTATCAAGTGAATACGCGAGAAAAGTGTTAAAATTCAATTTAGCAGCTGTAAAGTCTGCTACGCTTGGTAAAGAAATAGTTATTGAAGAAATATGTTAATTATTGGTCATATTGGTATTTGAAATCCGTATGTTCTAAACCTTGATTAATTCCTTTTTTGAAATCTTTTCGCTTTCTTCTATAAAATGCAGTTAAGCCATTTGGGTTTGCATCTATAGGTTCCTCAACGACGCAAGATCTATCTTCCTCATTTTCTGCGTTTATTTCTTCCCAATACACAATTCGTTTTTGCTGACTGGAGATATAAGGCATTTTAGCAAATAAACATAAAGCCCTTCCCTGTTCTCCCGTATAAACAGGTTCACCACCATTCTTCATTATATCTATAAAATGTTCTGTTGAATTTATGAACGAATACCTCCAATCTCTAGGTAAGTCCTCACCAAATGAATTTACTTCTCCATTGACATAAACGACAATAGGGGGATATTGAGGCGTTTTAGAGAGAAAATTACCTCCAGATGTGCATTGATTTATCCACATTACACCTTTAGTTCCTGATATCTCAATAAATTCATCACACCCGTAATAATTACTTGGATAATAAAGATTTGGAGCCATAGTAAATTCCATAGTACCGTATTTAGGAAGTTCGTCGGAGCTTTTGTTTGGGTATTTCCAAAAGATGTAAGATGGTTCATCAATAACTTTGGTAAAATAATCTATCCAACCATATACCTTCACAACTCTTTCTTGCCCCATTAACCAAAGCGCCATTGAAAATTTGTGGATTCCATCGTCATAAACCATTCGTCCACCCCCACAAACATCAACTTTACCGCGCCAAATAAGAGAATTTAGCCCTATAGGCATACCAGGTCCACCAGTTGACACCGTATTAATTCTAAAATTTAATAGTTCCCCTATAACGCCTTGCTCTAACAATCTTTTCGCTTTTAGATATACTGGATAAAATCTAAAGTTTTCAAATAATTTTAATTTTACTTTTTCCTCTTTGCAAACTTGAATCATTTTATCGCAATCAGTTATAGTATGAGCCATTGGTTTTTGCACTGAAATTCCGGGAACTCCAGCTTTAGCACAGTATTCGCTCATAGGGGCGTGTAGGTGGTGAGGTGTTAAAATCTCAACAATATCGAGATCTTCCCGACAAATCATCTTTTCATAATCAGTATAGATTTTAACGGTTCGTAATCCCCATCTTTCTAATTTTTCACCAGCTGTTTTTAAATCAGTATCACACACAGCAACGATTTCCGCGTCTTGAGAGCGAATATATCCTAGCACATTTAAGTTTGCGATGTCACCGCAACCAATTATACCTACTTTTAGCATATTTACAACGAAGAGATAGATTTAATATTATTTAATTAAGTTTGCTCAAAATTAAAAAGTTTTAGATGGAATTGATGTAAATTAATTTCAAAATTCAAAATTTTTATAGATATATTTTACTTCCGTATATTCTCAAAAAAAAAAAACTTTAAATAAACTTAAATCGTAATCTATAACTGTAATCTTATTAAAAAAAAAAAAGGTAGAAATTTAAAATGGTTGATGAGAATTTAATAAAAGAATTAAAAGAAATGAGAGAAAAAGGTGCAAGCCAACCTTCTGACGCTCTCAAAATGTATGAGTTTGTCAAGCAAATGGCAGAGGAAAGCGAAGATTTAAAAGAAGAATTAGAAGATATCGATCCTATGGAGGTTCAACTCGTAGTGACTGATGTTAATTATAAGTATTGGGTTAAACTGGGAGAGGGAAAGATCGATTATGGCGAAGGAGATGCTGTTGACCCAAGCGTTACCATGTCCGCATCAGGAGCAACTTGGGCAGGATTATCCTCTGGCGAATTAGATTCAACTAGCGCGTACATGTCAGGGGACCTAGTTATAGAAGGCAACCTTCAAGATGCTATCGCCTATGGGGAAATTGTTGGCATAGCTATGGAAGAAGGAGCAGAATATTTTGAAGATTAAATCTTCAATTATTATTAAAACATAATTTCACATCTTTTTTTTTATCCTTTTTTTAAAAAAATAAAATTGTAATTCTAGCTTACATTTGATTTTATTTTTTTTTCAGCCTAATAAGTTAAAGTTGAAGGCGTTAAGATAAAGATTGCTTATTCTATTGGTAAAAACATTTAAACGTTATAACTCTCTTTCATAAAAGATTAAAACCTTTATAATTTTAATTAATTAACCAACTTTTCTTAATTTTTATCTATTATCAAAAATTTTTTGCGATTATGGTTGAGGATGCTAGCCCTCGGGAGTTATTGGGATTTCGATTAATTGGTTATTCAATTGGAGACTTTGGAATATCGTTAGTAAATATATTAATCGGAACGTTTGTTTTCCAATTTTATGTGTATACAATTAATCTTAACTCAATACTTGTCTCAATTGGAATTTCAATGCAATTAATTATTGGTGCCTTTTTTTCAATAATATTCGGAGTTATTGTAGATAATAAAACACCCGGAAAATTGGGAAAAAGACGACCTTTTTTACTTTTTGCACTGCCATTATGGGTTTTAGCAAACATTTTAATATGGTTTCCTCCATGGTATGCTCCTCAAGCGAATTCTTTTTTTTGGCCAACGGCAATTTATTTCTGGTTTATGATGATATTACAAGCTGTATCGGGTACATTAATTTTTAATGTTTACTTATCAATGTTACCAGAACAATCTCAGACTCAAAAAAACAGGAAAGTTGTTGCTTCTAATAGAGCTATATTTTCAATTATTGCTTCAATATTAGCATTAATGTTACCCTTAATAGTGCAGAGTATACTCGCCGATCCTGAAAATGTAAAATGGTGGCAACCTTCAGGAGAATTAATACTTCTTTATATTCCAATGGTAGGTATAACATTCGCGATTTTTGGGTTAATAACAATAATTTTCACCTTCTTTTCAGTAGACGAAAAATTTCATAATAATAACTCAATTAATGAAAAGAATAAAATATCGATTGTGTCTTCTATTCAACAAATTGCAGTACCAATTAAAGATAAAAAATTTAGAAATTTCTTGGTAGTTAGGTTTTTACATAGCATATCTGGCATAACTTTAGGAATTTTGGTAATCCCTTTTTTAGTGATTGTTCTTAAATTTAAAGAAAGCGAATTTTTTATATATATAATAGTCTCTATTTTTAGTAAGTTTACCTGGTACTTTATATGGAGAAAAATCCTTACTAAAAGAAGTCTCATAACAAAATATTTCATATGTATCGGACTTGCGACAATTGCTTCATTATTAGAACTTCTCTTTTTGCTAGAGTTCCTTTCTTTTGAATTAAAAATTTTTATTTTTATACTATCAATTGGAACGATATTAGGATCTATGTATGCGTTTCCATTATTTGCCATCCCTATTGGTGCTACATTGGTTCATGAAGCCTCTCATAAAGATGAAAAATTAAATACTAGTATAGCAATCTCTAAATTATCAGGAGCTTATTATGGATCACTGACCTTTATGACATCTATTGGTCAAGCGCTTTCTTCAATCATATTAGGCTTTCTTCTTTCTGGACCGAATGAAAATAATCCAATTATAATTACATTTTTATTATCATCCATGGGTATCTTCTACTTGATAAGCCTTCTTTTTCTAAAAAACATTAAGTTAAATGAAGAGTTAAGTGAAATACCCACATTAAATAACGAGCTTTCCCAATAAATCACATATATGAAAGAAAAAAAAGCAATAGTACGAAAATTTTAAAAATCCAAATTTATCCGATATATTCGATTTTACATTGAAGACGAATATCCCGTGAAGAGCTTCCAATTAAAATGTCAAATAAACCCTCCTCTACTTTCCATTTACCACTTACATCATCATAAAAAGAGAGATCGCTCTTTTCTAATTCAAATACAACATTAGTTTTTTGCCCAGGATTAAGATTTACTTTTTTAAATCCTTTCAATTCTTTTAATGGTCTCTCTACGCTAGATTCTATATCTTGAACATATAATTGTACAACTTCTGCTCCAGAGCGTTTACCAGAGTTAATAATGTCAACAGACACGATAAATGTGTCATCTTTCCTTAATTTTGATTTATTTATTTTCAAATTTGTATAGACGAAAGTAGTATAAGATAACCCATAACCAAAAGGAAAGAGAGGTTCGATATCTTTTATGTCAAAATAGCGATATCCAACAAAAATTCCCTCATCGTAAAAAACCTTATCATCCCCTGGGTAAGTTCTCTTTGATACATGGGCGGGGGAATCTGAAAGTTTTTTTGGAAATGTCATGGTGAGTTTTCCAGAAGGGGTCACATCGCCAAATATAATGTTCGCTATAGCGTGTCCAGCCTCCATTCCTCCGTACCAAGCTTCAATAACAGAAGGAACGTTATCGATCCAATCTTCCATGGCTATAGGGCTTCCATTGATCAGTACTACGATCGTTTTGGGATTTTCCCTTACTATTTTATTAATTAATTCAATTTGATCTGAAGGCAATTCAAACGCGTTCTTATCTACGCCTTCAGCATCCATACCTGGATCGTGATTGAGTCCAGCGAAAATTATCGTTACATCTGCTTTTGAAGGCGTATCTATAATTTCCACTTTATCCTTACATTTCTGCTTTAAGCCCTCAAGAGGGGTAATCTCGTATGGAGGATGATTAACTGAGCTACCGCCTCCAGATAATACATCACCTCCTACTATTTTAAAGTTCGCATTTGGACCAATAACAGCCAACTTTTTTATTGTATTAATATCTAAGGGTAGGAAAGCTTCCTCGTTTTTCAAAAGTACGATCCCTTCTTCGGCTATCTTGCGAGCAATCGCTTGATGTTCAAGGGTATTTCTACTACCGCAAGGGAGCGTATTCTCAGCGTCATATAATCCAACTAAAAACATAACCCTTAGTAATCTCTTGACATTATCGTTTAATGAGGCTTCGGTGAATTTACCTTCTTGAAAGGCTTTTTTCATATTTCTTTTATTGTACTTTTTTGCTGTAGGCATTTCGAGAGATAACCCTGCTGTAACACAACCTTCTGTACTTGTATAGGCTGTGGCATTCCAATCTGAAACTGTAAAGCCTCTAAAGCCCCATTGTTCCATCAATCTTTCTCTTAATAGATTATAATTCTCTGATCCGTAAATTCCATTTACCTTGTTATAACAAGTCATGAAGGACCACGCATCAGCTTCTTGGACGGTCGCCTTAAAAGCGGGTAAATATATTTCTTGGAGCGCCCGTTCGCTCACTTCGGAACTCACTGTGAATCTATTTGTTTCTTGATTGTTACATATGAAGTGTTTTACACACGCCGCAATTTTTTGACTTTGAATTCCTTTTACGGTAGAAACAGCAAGAACTTTATTTAAATGTGGGTCCTCTGTTTGATACTCAAAAGTCCTTCCATTCATTGGAGTTCTTTGAATATTGATACCAGGAGCTAGTAGCATGTGAGCACCAACTTCACGAACTTCTTCGGCTACAGCTTTTCCAAATTCGTGAGATAGTTTAGGATTCCATGTTGCTGCCCTACAAATAGCTGAAGGAAAATAAGTACACTTTTTTTCACCCACAGTGTCGGGTCGAACACCGTGAGGACCATCGTACATCGTAAATGGTTTGATTCCTAACCTCTTTATAGGTTTAGTATGCCACATAAATCTTCCAGAGCATACCTTAAATTTTTCCTCAAGTGTTAATCTACTTAATAAATCTTCTACCCGATTTTCCAAATTAAGGTTGCTATCCATAAATGGTAATTTTTGGAGTTGTTCTTTTGAATAAATCTCGTTCATATCAATTTTCCCTTAATAATTTATTATACAAGTAAAAATGCAGAATTAAAAATAACTTTTCATAAAAAAAAAAATA
>Ga0209986_10001319_pt1 | contig 23795 bp, 13 predicted proteins | sample BlataG_FD_183168 | JGI IMG/M metagenome (GOLD analysis project Ga0209986, IMG submission 183168) | Deep subsurface microbial communities from Black Sea to uncover new lineages of life (NeLLi) - Black_00105 metaG (SPAdes) (version 2) | ecosystem: Environmental > Aquatic > Marine > Oceanic >... | reverse complement strand
TAACGCTCCCGACTCTGGAAACAGACGCCCTTCGCCAGAACTATGTGGTGAACATAACCTTCTACAAGAGCGACTATCAGAATGGGACATTCACGATCTCTGTTACGGTAAGAACGCACAACACTGACTTCAGACTTGTCAGCGCTGTGGAGCCAACCAGTTACATCGGGGTTATCAACATCTCGGTGTACTACGGTGACCTAGATAACCCTGAGGGCATCATGTCCCAATACGCTGAGTTCCGTGTGGAGAATGCATCGGGCACTGTCGTATCTATCCCCTACAACGACACAGCCTTGGGGTCGGGTTTCTATATCTTGCGGATTTCCGCTGCGCAGTTCGGACAGGGCATGCAGACATTCACCGTCTACGTCAACTGGACAGGGCCTGTTTATACATACCAGAACAGAACCCTCGTTGCCACGGCTAACATCGTCGGGGTGGAGTCGAGCCTTACTCTGCTGATCGCCTCCGAGCCCACACCGTATCTCGGTAACATGAGCTATATCTTCTTCTACAGCGATGTCACTAGTGGTCTGGGGATAGACAACCTCACTAGCCACGTCCATATCTACGTGAGCTTCCAAGGTGAGTCAGTTGACCCGTCACAAATCACCATAACAGACTATTCAGCCACACAACTGGGCAACTACTCGATCAAATTCAACACGACTGTGTTTGGGCATACTGGTCTCATCTATATGAATGTCTACATCAACTGGTCAAAGGGCGTTGCACCGTTCTATGCCAATCGTACAGACGTAATATCAGTGAGAATCCTTCCCCGCGACACGATCATATCTATTACTCCACCTTCGCCCACGTCTTACAACGAGAACGCAACATTCGTATTCTACTTTGAGGATGTGACTGGCGGCCTTAATGAGCCCATTGCAGATAGCCCGGCGCTGAGCATTGCGCTGAATCTCACTGAAGATCCTGTTGTGACCTACGACCCAATTGAGAAGTCTTTCACTGTTTCCTTCAACACAAGCCAGTTCGGATCTCCGCTGGGTACAAGGGCGTTCACACTGGATGTCACGTGGGCTGGGGCACCATTCTACGGCAACAGGACCGGGCGAATCATATTCATCACCGTAATGGCCCGTCAAACTGTTGTCGAGTATCTAGCCCCGGCACCGACACAATATCGCGACAACGTCAAATTCACCGTTATCTGGACGGATGTGACAGGTGCAGGCTCCACCGGCATTGATGGTGCGAATCTGGTCCTGCTCAACGGTACGAATCCAATTGGCACGACATACTACAATGTGATACCGCTTGGTAATGGCGAGTACGAGGTCGAACTGAACACAACTTACTACGATAACCCGGGGACCTATGATCTTATAGTCGAGCTCTCTGCAGGGGTGTTCTATATACTTGACAGGTCTGTGACCCGTGAGTTCAACGTCCGGCAGAGAATTACACTGCTGTCAGCAGAACCGGTGGCGAAGGTCGCATACAACTCCTCAATCGAGATTATTCTCTACTATCAGGACCTGTACACAATCGACGACATTGGGAATGCGAGCGGATTGACATCGCTCGAGATACTCAACGGGAGCAGCTGGCTGTTCACGTGCGAGTGGCAAGGTGCATTTGGCTACTACATTCTCACAGTGGAAACTCATAACCATCCGGAGCTTCTTGTCGGTACCCCTTACACATTTCACTTGAATATCACGTACTCCATCCAGGCCCCATTTTACAGACCAGATGATACGTACGTCACCTTCGAATTGAGAAAGCGGGCTTCCTCGCTTGATATTGAGGAACCACCTGATCCAACCCCGTACTTAGACTATGCAGTGTTCCAAGTGTTCTATCGCGATGTGGACAGCTCTACTGGAATCGTGATTGGCATTGACGACATCAGCCTAGAGATAGGTGGTGTTCCCTTAGTGCAGGGAACTGAGTATCTAATCACTGATAATGGGGCGGGGTACTACACAATTTCTGTCAACACGACAGCACTCAATGGCCTTGGCATCACCGCGGTCGATGTTTTTGCCACATGGACCGGTGGCTCGCCATATCACAAAGATGCGGACACGACAGTCAGCATTCGGGTCACAAAGAGAGAGACCAATGTCGAGATAACGGTGCCCCCGTCGATCACACAGTTCTTGGACAATGTCACCTTCACATTTGCTTACACTGATCTTATCCGTGGCACACCAATAACCTCAATCACAGCTTCTGATATCGAGCTATGGGCTGGAGGCGTTCTCCTCCTAGACGATGACTTCATAATGAGTCAAATGGGTGGCTCCTTCCTCATATCAGTCAATTCTTCGATTCTTAGTTCCAACTTGGTGAGTAACTACAACCTGACTGTGAAGGTTGATTGGAATGACGCCATACCGCCCTTCTACTTCGACGACACCACACTGGTTAGGGTTACCACCACAAACCGAGTCATCACATACTCGATTGACGAAGTTCAGGACGCAGGGCTTGGTGAGAACATCAGCATTTCCTTCAGCCTTTCGGACGAAGACACGGGGGTCCCAGTGGGGAGTGTCATCATCGATTTCGATGGACAGACAGTATCCCTTACAAGGGATGTTGACTTCTGGGTAGTTGAGGGCTCTGGTGCTGATTTGGGCAAGTACACAATCTATATTGACTCCCTTGCGCTGTACAACCCTGGAAATTATGACTTCGATCTTGATATTTCGTGGAACCCCTCAACACAGCCGTACTACGCTAATATGTCCACAATCGTGCTAACTGGCATTGTCCGTGCAATTGAAACAGACCTCATTCCGGTTGCAGACCAAGTTACTGTCCTGTGGAAAGAAGGAGCAATCGTTTCCGTTAATTATCAAAACATACTCTATGGCAATCTGACATCTGGTGCTTCCATTAACTGGACGTGGCCCGGGTTCGCGCAAGGATCCTTTGTTGAAATCGGCACAACTGGAAGCTACAACGCGACCATTGATACATCTCTGGATGATGCTGGCACAATAGTTCTCATAGTTGAGGCTGAGAAAGACCGTTACCAATTCGCGATAGCCTACGTGACAATAGTGGTGCGATCTCTGCCTTCAAAGATTGTTGGCATTGATCCCGCTGATTTGGTGCTCGACATTAACCGAGGGGGCGCCGTTACCATCACAGTGTATCTGAATGATACGGTTTACATTGTACCAATACCCAATGGATATGTCACACTAGTTAGGGCAGACTTCGAGGGCGAATCCTACTACTTGGTGTGGAACGGCACGGAAGGATACTACACCACCGTAATCCCCGCAGCTGGCCCTACGGTGCTTCCCCCTGCTGCGTACGATGTCAGGATTGTGGCTGTGATGGTGAATTATGAACCCGCAGCTTATCTGTTTAAGATTCATTTGAGCCAAACAAAAACCGAGCTGCTACTTGCCGGAGTAACAACAGAGGACATGTCCGCCAACTACACCGAGCTTGTTGAGCTAAGAGTGGACCTAGTTTTGCCTGACTTCGCTGGTGCATCATTTGCCAATGCAACAGTTTCATGGCACATCTCAGAGCTCGGAGCGGATGGGAACTTCACAAGCATAGGCAATGGTACCTACTACATAGTCTTCGACACTGCTGACATCGGGTTTGGCATATGGCCCATAAGCTTCAGAGCTCAGCCTTGGTTGAACTCGTCGGAGTACGCTGCATCAGCCACACAGATGACCTTGAACATCAAACGAATCGCGACAACAGTTGAGCGTGAAGGTTCAGAGATTGACCTGGTGTGGGGATGGGTAGGTCACCTCAGATTCAACTTCACTGGAGCATTCGGGTTAATACCCAATGCCACCGGCGCGTATACAGTGGGGACTTTCCAAGGAAACGCAATTGACCTGGGCAATGGAACATATCTGGTGCCGCTTGACTCAACAGTATTGGGCGCTGGCTCTTCCTACACACTGAATATCCTCTTCACAAGGGAAAACTACCAAGAGGGCCCCTCCTCAGTTAGGGTGAATGTTGTACCTGTCCCAATGGAGCTTATAGCTGACATATCTTCAATTTACGTGGATCCTGCTAATCCAACTCAATACAGAGTTCCATATGGTATGTTGATCAACATAACCCTGCTCTACAACGACACAGACTTCTCAGATGGCTACATCGGAGGGCTGGAAAACGCAAACCTGACCCTCAATCAGATTAATGGACCCACGAAATTCCCCACGTACTTCACGATTGAGGCGCTGGGGGGTGGTTACTATAGCTATCTATTCGATACGACCAACGCGTGGCTCTTCAGTGATCTGTCTGTGGGTGAGCAAGGACCGCAGGAAGGGTCCTATAAGCTGACATTCAGACTTGCACTGGAGAATCGAACCACTGCAGAACTGATGCTCGATATTAGAATAATCGCACTCCCGACCTCGATTGAGATAGTCAGTGTTGATACTGCCCTAGAGTATGGCCAGACTGGTCAGATGGTTGTGATGTTCATTGACGAATGGCCAGGACACCCACCTGGGACCCTGATCACTGGAGCCAATTTCACGATTGATGATCTTACGGTTCTCGAACTGTTGGAAATCATTGACGCTTACGAAGACCCGACACGTCCTGGCTATTACATAGTCGAGTATCGTGCTGCCTCACCGATTCTCAGTGTGGACACTGGAGTATCTGACATTGAGCTAGTCCTGAGGTTAACCAACATTGAGGAGCAGCCCATACCGTTGAGGGTTATAGTTGAACCAACGGAGATGGCTAAGACACTGAATACAGCGTTCGTCTTTGGCACCCCTCTTCTACTCATCATAGTAGCGCTGCTTATTGCCTACGTGAAGGTCTGGAGTGTACCAAAGCGGCTCAGACAAATCAACAGTCAGGTCAAAGCTCTTCGCAAGGGCAAGATGCCAACGCCTGTGGATGATGTGAAGGGCAGGTCGGAATTGATTGCTGAGCTATTCAACGATACATTCTCCGACTTGGCGATAACACGGGCAGCTTCTCAGATGCCGGAAGAGTCTGTGATGGTTGCCATACCTGAAATGGGTGAACTTCTGATTCAGCTTGCAATCCTCACCAATCTCGACCAGAATGAGCTTGACGAGTTCAAGGCTGACATCTCGAAGATGAAAATCAGTGAGCAAGCCGCCTTCGTTAAGGAGGTCATCCATCAGGAAGCAATCCGAGCCGCAAGACGCGAAGGCAAGGAGATTGATGAGATTCTGAAGACGGTTGAAGATCAGGCACGTAGAGATCTCAGCGATGGCGTCGATGAAGAAGTAGTCGGGGAAGACGTAGTACCTGAGCCGGAGATCCTGACTGAAGAGGAAAAGAAGCCAAAGGTGGAGCCTGAGCCCCGGAAGGGTATACCATCAGATGTGCGGAAAGAGTTCGAGGTTAGCTCCGATGTCGATAAGTTGAGCACTTTTGAGCTGGAGGATCTCAGGATGGATCTAGTGCGCAAAGGCATCCAGGCGCACGAGATTGCAACGATAATGGAGCAGGCAAGGGATCTACCGCGCGATCTCGTTAATGAGCTTCTCAAGAGCTTTGGAGTGGGTGAAGAGTAGAGGTCTCCGAATTCCCTCTCTCTTCTATTCTCTGTCAGACCCATCTAGGAAGTGTGAGAGCGGCAATGTCGTTCCAAAGTCCGAAGGCTTGACTCGTGAGGTTCGCCTGATAGGATACTGTGGATGCTTTGCCAAGGTATACTTGATGTAGGACTCTGACTCGGAAACGTGAATGTGTACCTGCGCGCAGCTTGAGAGGGCCTTTCCCCCTGCTGGTAGTTCGCGGTTCTTCTGAGATGACGGTGCAGAAACCAGAGTGACTATTTCCCTATTCAGTGTGAGAGTCATCAACTTGGTCGCCATGTGGGTGAGCTGTTGGAGGCCCTCTCCAGTCATCATCCTCTCGGAGATGTACAGGTCTGGCAGGCCTGCAATAATCAACAACCGCGCGGGCACTCGCTCAAAAAATGATGGCAGTTGCTCCATCACGAGAGCGTACGTCTGACTCGAATTGAATGCGCGCGAGATGTAGATTCGTTCCATGACTTCCTCGGGCTCAAGTTCAAACTCAAAGGAATGGTCAGTGAGCTTGTCTATCTTAATCATGTTGGCACTGTCAATGATTATGGTCGGGCTATTTACTCCCTTGCGTTCCGCGGGAAGTTGCATTTGAACAGCAATCCGAAGTAGGTCGTCATTGAGGCATCGGTCTCCATAGAACAGATACATCAGGCCGGTTTCTAATCCCCCTCCTAGTAATTTATCAAGGGCAACAATTCCTGTGGGTATGACGCTGCGTCTGACTTGGTCTGCAGTGGAGAATCCCAATCTGAAACTAGATTCTGTTCCTTTCATCTCAGAGATATGTCAGCACCAATAGTAATAATGACCCCCCGAATTAAACCGCGCCATCTCCTACATCTGGCAGGTGGTTTAATAGTCGGAACGCCGTTGCTCCTCCCGACCTGTTCCGCCGGGAGGAACGTCATGACGAGCAAGAAGATACGAGTATGCCCTAGATGTGGTAGTCAGCGAATTCACGCGGCCAAGAGCGCAGTCAGCGGCTGGCTCGTACCGGATACCTACTACTGTGATGACTGCAAGTACTCTGGTCCTGTATACGTCGAAGTTGAAATCGATGATGCCGAGCAACTCCGAAAAGTAATCAATGGTGAGTCTTCGGAGGCTTAGTTCTAGGCAAAGGGGCTGGAGGATGTCAGTCCGAAATTCTCTTAAGTGGGAACCGGGCCGACTACAGCTCGGTGACTAAGACATGGTTACAGTCGATGGTTTTGATTTCCCAGAAGATCTTTTCTACCTTGGCGGTGGAACCGACCAACTCTGGATTAAGAAGGAGAATAGCAAGGCAAGAATTGGCATGACTCCCCTTGGCTCTTATGCCGCAGGAAAGATCAAGTTCATTCGCCTGAGGCCTCCAGGCAAGGAGGTCAAGGCTGGCCGCAGCGTTGGCACTCTCGAAAGCGGTAAGTGGACTGGGGCAGTCAAGAGCCCTATCACGGGCACGATTACTGAAACGAATGAAGATCTGAAGGCCAACCCTGGGCTGCTCAACGATGACCCATACGGAAAGGGTTGGATCGCTCTCGTTGAGGCTAGCAATTGGGATGGAGAGGTCGGTGCACTGCAGGGTGCTAACGGACTTGAAGCCTGGGCCAAGACAGAGGTCAAGGAAAAGAAGGCACTAAAGGGCGAATAAAGACGTGCTTGTGAGGGCGGAGTTTCCGACCCACACTTGACTACTCTCTTCAAACCTACACCAAAGAAGGTTATTTTCTGCTAGCCAGCTCACGTCTTAGATGCAACGCAGTGTCATAGAGTATTTCGGGCGGCACCAACAGGTAAAGCAGGTTTCGAGTGTAACCTGATTCAAAGACAACGCTCTGGAAGATGAGTGTCTGCAGACTCTTATCAATGTCGTCTACTGAATGCTTGACTTCTAGCTCTTCGCACTTGACCATGACAAGCTCGTTGAGTGTTTGTCTATCAATGTACGTTTCAGTCTTGTAGCGCATTAGATGCTCGCTCAAGGCCTCAAGCACAAGCAGGGTCGTGAAATCGTTCATGCTTATTGTGTCTATCAGGTCCATGTAGTCGTCACCCTGGCCGAGAGTCGTAATCCTGGATGTCGCAGATCTGACAATATCTGAGGTTATCTCCTGTCCTCTCTGAGCCAGTGGCCAGAGGACTTTGAGTGCCTCAATTGATGTCCTGGGCGTCGATGCCTGAAACTCACAAACCAGGTCTGCTATGTACCTGACAATCTCGTCGGTGAGCCCCAATGGAAACGTGTCTTCAACACGCAATCTCACTATGTCATATAGCTGTGATTGGGTATAGGTATCCAGTGGCACCTCGAAATCGTACGCCATCTGTGTTGCCGGGGACTTTGTAAGCAATCTGTAGTCGTGGCTGTTTAAAACGCCAATCGTACTTGCCTTGATCTCCTTGGACAGCATGGCAAGCTTGGTGTAGACATCCTCGTTGTTCTCATCTATGTTATCTATGACGAATACTCCTCTTCTCGAGGACGCAGCCGCAGTACGTTTGAACTGCATCCAGAGTTTATCCACGTCAAAAGCTACGGTGATGGGCTTGCTTGACAACCTGTGAATCTTATCATTGAGCTCTGAAACAATCTCAAGGATATCCTTGTGCCTGGCGTCGACGTAGACCGTGTAAGAGTCAAACTGCTCCGGGATAATCCTAGTGAGGAAATACCTTGAGAAGACAGTCATTCCCACTCCTGTTATCCCATGAACAAGGCAGTTGATGCCGTAGTCATCTTCGTAGCTGTCACGATAGACGTCATCAATCATCTGCATCTCACGTTCCCGATGGAGCAAGCGATCAGGAACATAGTAGGGGTCAAAGAGGCCCTTTGGACTGATTCGTTGAGGTCCAACCATTCTCATCAAAGTCTGGTTTCGAAGAACCCTTAAAAGCACCCCTCGGAGATGCCCGAAACTATTTCGCGCCTTCGAATCGCTTTAGACCAGAGAGCTCAACGTGTCATAGGCTCCATCGGGGTCGAGGATGAAATCATTGAACCCGGTTCCCATAACCTTCCGTAGCTCTGTGATGCGGGTCTTCTTCTCCTCATCACTAAACGGCCACTTATGTTCGGGCTTTGGCGTTATGCCTAGCTCCTTGCATTTCGCGACAATATCAGTTATTGTATCGAGCATTTCGCGGCTAGTCTTGTCCTCCGGCTTTATCTCACGCGAGTGGAGTACGACACCATACGCGGGCGTGTTGTCGCCAAGATACCACTTGCTTGGTGCGTGACCATATCTGGCGAATGGTACGAAACCGTGTCTCATCAGGAGGTTGTTGATCTCATCGATGGCATCCTGCATTTTAACCAGTATATCCCCGTGGTATCCATAACCCTCAAACAGGGCGACCTGCAATCCCTCGTTTGGATTCCTCTTCGGCAGCTTAATTCTGACGTCCTTCATTTTGGCAAGCCCTTCAGAATCCAGATCAGAATAGTCCAATATGTCCTTAAGCTCTGATGCAAAGCTTTCGGGGAATTCCAGAATTAGGAGTGGTAGGTCGAGGCCTTCTCTTATGTCCTCGTGAGCTGCCGCGACGGTTTCGCCGTACCTTATCGGACTTTTTCTCTTGATGAGCTCGCTCAATGCCCGCCCCATTGCATTGCAGTCCTCGAAATTCGCCAATCCTCCCACGAGTTTCTCGCTGGGAAATGGCTTGATCTTCACTCGAAGCTCGGTGATGAATCCAAGCGTACCGTGAGCACTTGCGACATCGCTGATAGTCATACCTTTCTTGTTGAGTTCTGCTTCAAGTTCTGAATCATCTGAAGTGACACCATTCCAATCCACAGTCAGGCGTCTTCCATCATGCAGGACCATCTTCGCTCTGATCGTGTTATCCCTCATAGTGCCATTGACCCAAGTATCGTTCCCGCCTCCATCCGTGCTGAGGATTCCAGCTGCTGAAGCAATGTCCCTGCTGCTGGGTGCTACCCAGAATTTCATTCCTATTGGCTCAATAAGGGCATTGATCTCATCGGGCGTGGCCCCGGGCTGAACGTCTGTGTAGCCTTGGTCCTTGGAGATTGTGAGTACTTCCCTCATCTGGAGAGTGCTAATCATAACTCGTTCTATGTTGCCACCAGTGCACGCCCCTGAGAGACCTGAGCCTCCGCCCTTTGGGGTCACGCTGTATCCGCCATCGTGTGCCGTTGCTATTGCATCTATGATTTCCTGCTCTGTTCGGGGATAGAACACGCCCTTGATCTTCTTGAAATTCATGCGCAGGTAGATTGATGCATTTGCGCCAATGGCTACGTCTCTGAGCTTCATTCTATTTTTCTCCTCCTTCAAGGGCTTCTGCAAGAATCTCCACAATGTCTTTAGTACGGAGATTAGCCCCTAGAAGCTGTTCACGGCAAGAGGGACAACAGGTCAGCACCATCCTGTCACCAAGATGCTCCTTTTGAGCGCGTATCTGGATTATTTTATCGCTGAGGTCTGGGTCTGTCATTCTCAACAGCCCTCCACCTCCACAACAACTCAAGTCCATCTCCTCAAATTCCACGCCCATTTTATTCAGCAAGGACCGTGGTTCAGTCTTCACATTGCAGATTCTGTGGAGTTCACATGGGTCATGATATGAGAATTTCTCTTCCTGTTTGTATTTGGGGATGGTTTCCAGCAACCGATCGAACAGCTGAGTATGATGTAGGACTTCAACGTCCTCCTTCAGGTTGTGGTTTGTTGATATCTGAATCAGGCATCCGGGGCAACAAGTGATCACGCGCTTTGCCTTTGCGCTCTCCATTACTCCCTTGTTGTGTTCTCTAAGCTTGGTTGCACCGTCGTCGTCGCCCATCAGGTGAAGTGGGTGGCCACAGCAAAACTCCTCAGCACCCATCACGAGGTAGTCCACGTCGAGCTTCTCTAGAGTGAGGAACAACGAGCGCAAGACATCCATCTGACTGGCTCTGAAAGACATCAGACAACCGAGGAACACCATGGTGTCGGCTGTCTTTCCTTCCTCATAGACCCTGTCTGCGATACCCGGGATTTCATCTTCAAGCTCGTCAAGCCAGAACTCCGCTCTATCTTCAGGATTGAGTCCATAGATATTCATCATATTCGCCAAGGACTTCCCGAGCGCATCCAGGTACTCAAATTCCTCAGGTGCCTTATTTACCGCTTTTCCTCGCTGCTCATGCCACACCTTGAGAAGATCTACATCTGACGCACAGATCTCTGAGCATCTTCCGCAAAATGTGCACTGAAACAGGAGTTTTCGGAATTCTTTGGCTAGCTCTTTGTCTTCCTCTATTAGGTCCATGACCTGTAGAAGGTAGGCCTTCCCTCTTGGCGAATACTGCTCTTCTCCAATCGCTTCAAAGACTGGGCAGAATGTTATGCAAGACCCGCATCTAACGCAACGATCGTAAGACAATCTACATGACTCCATCAGTGCAACAGATTAGTGCTTGCCGTTTCATTGGTCTAAATATGCTTGCCGATTCGTGCGCACACAACCAACAGCATTGGTCAGGACTCGAAATGCTCCTTTCGGCGCATATTTATGGCAAGCTATAGCGCAATTGCCTAGTCGAAACGGACAATTCAGGAATCGATTGCTTATGGACCGACGCAAGCTGGCTGCCATTGTTGTGATTCTAGCAGTCATTTCTATGGCAGCTGTTGCTGTCATGCAATTGTTTCCGCCCCCAGTTGAGCCTGAAGAGCCTGAGCCGCCCTTCGTGATTGTTCCTGACCCATACAACGCCTTGAACTGGTGGGACATTGCATTTGACATGGGTGAAATAGGCCACTTTCTTACGCCCTTAAGCCAAATTACTGGCACTGGCAATCGTTTCGGGCCATCTGAGGGATATTACGCCGCTGGTAACGGTATCATCGAACGGCTGGCGTCGATGTCAATCTCTGCAGAATACTGGGGGTACCATGACTCAGTGGTAGGATATCAGCCCGGATACGGCGTTGATAACCGGTCCATCGTTTTTGGAGCACACCTTGACAGCTCAGAAACCTCCCCCAGAGGTGTTGAGCAGAACGGTGCCGGGTGTGCAGTCGTCGTGGCAATCGCTGCTATTCTATCACAGTTCCGATTGCCGATTGATGTTTACTACTGCTTCTTTCAAGCCAATATGGAGTTCGTGGATGCCGAGAGGACAATTCGCGCCATGTACGGCTCCAAAGAGGTGGCTGAGATACTCGATGACGAGCAGACTAAAGTCATCGCATTCTACAACTTCGATGAGGTTCTCTTCTATGATCCACTTCAGCCAGAGGGAGAGCGAATCGCAATTGAACACGACTTGGCGAATAACTACTTCAAAACAAAATACCTCGCAGAATTATTGGATGTCTTTATGAAACGGTCTGGTCTGGACATCGTTACTATCGAGCAAGAGTGGTTGACTCAGACTGACCACTGGGCTTTCTGGGACCATGGATTCCCTGCTGTAAACGTGAAGAGTGGCCACCAACAAGATCCCACTTTCCCTCCTCCAGACAGGACAAATAGTCCTGCCTATAACCTAACCCAGGCTAGGTATCTTGCCCAAGCCGCGGCGTCCGTGGCTGTGTACCTTGGGAGCAAGGGCAACGGTCAGCAGACAACACAGAAGCTGCAGCTTGAGCTTGGAGCTCTCGATTCCGCAACTCTTAGGGCGGTGGTGACAGTTCCTCAGACTCTCACAGTCTATGGCACAACCCCTGACTACGGCAACATCACTGTCAGAGTGCGATATGGCGCAACAGACTTGCTTCCGACTACCGTCATCACAGAAGAGAACTTCACGATTGAGTGTAACGAACCAGCTCCCATTGGTCCGCTTGAAGTAATCGTAGCCAATCTTGAAAACGCAACAGCAGACGTGGAGCTCTACATTAACTACTCGTCTGATAGTGACGGCAATGGTGTTATCGATTCTGAGCAATACTCTTGGCCAGAGCCTGTTCCGCGGCTTGATTGGGACGGAGATGGCCTCAGCGATGAAGACGAGGTAGAGGCCGGGACAGACATTTTTGTGCGAGATACAGATAACGATGGTATGCGGGATGGGCTGGAAGTTCAATTCGGTCTTGACCCTCTGCGAGATGATAGTGAGGAAGACACGGATTCGGATGGCCTAAGCAATTTTGAAGAGATTGGACTTGGCACTCATCCTTTGAATAACGATACCGATTCGGACGGAATTCCAGATGGCTGGGAGATTGAGTTCAAGACGAACCCTCTTGCAAATGATTCCGCGTTAGATCCAGACAACGACACCCTCACAAATCTGGAAGAGTATCAGAATAGATCAGATCCATTCTCTGAGGATGGTGACTCGGATGGCGTGTTGGATGCTCAGGAGATTGCCCTAGGAATGAATCCTTTGAATGAAGATTCTGATGGCGATGGTCTTCGCGATCAATTGGAGCTCTTTGAAGGTCTAGATCCCCTTACTCCCGACTATGACGTAGACCTCAACCCAGACGGTCCTGATCACAATCCCCGAATCAACGCCATCATCGTCGTGGTGCTTATAGTCGCCATACCATTTCTACTGGGGTCGTTCTACTTCCGGCGTAAGATTCGCTAGACTGCGCCCGCCGCGCATATGTTCTGTAGTTGTCTATGTTGGTGGGGCCTTAGGAATGCATCCTTTCTCGTAGAGATTGTCTGTGCAGGCACGGGCAATCCTAATGATGTGCTCTGCATGCCTGTAGAGCTCTTTTTCCTCCCACTCCTTGCCAGCAATTCCCTGCTCTATGGCCTTCATGCCCACTGCAGTAGCTTCGAGCGGGTAGAGCTCCCAATGATCCATTGTGGGGATGACTTTCTTGTCTGATGCGCCCTTTGCGCCAATGTCTGCAAGTGCTTGAGAGGCTGCAATGCACATCTCATCAGTGATGGTCGCTGCTCTTACATCAAGAGTGCCACGGAATATGGCTGGGAATCCTAGGGAGTTGTTAATCTGGTTGTCGAAGTCTGATCTTCCAGTACCAATAATCCGTGCTCCAGCATCTCTCGCGTCCCATGGCCAAATCTCAGGAAGTGGGTTTGCGCAGGCGTATACTATGGAGTCCGAAGCCATCTTTGACACCCACTCCTTCTTCACCGTGCCTGGCACCGGTCTTGAGGCAGTGATGAGAACGTCCATGCCCTCGATGATATCGCCGAGACTACCAGTCATCCGTTCCGGATTGGTCATCTGTGCAAGGTCATATTTGAACTTGTCATAGTCCTTCTGCTCTACGACGTCGTCACGGTCAGCATAGATAGCTCCCTTGCTGTCTACCATCACGATGTTCTTTGGATCAACACCGGCTGCGATAAGGAGATAGGCTGTGCGCGTGTTAGCTGCACCCACACCAAGCATGGCTACCGTGATGTTCTCCATGTGCTTCTTCACAATACGAAGTCCACCCATCACGCCGGCAAGGACGACTGTAGCAGTGCCCTGCGCATCATCGTGCCAAACCGGAATGTTCACATCAGGATCATTTCTGAGGGCTTCAAGAACGTCGTAGCACTTCGGTTTGGAGATATCCTCCAGATTGATTCCACCGAACGACGGTTGAATTAGCTTCACTGTTTCGATGATCTTGTCGGGGTCTTTGGTATCAAGACATATGGGCCAAGCGTCCACACCCCCCAAGTACTTGAACAGAATGGCCTTACCTTCCATCACAGGACCCGCTGCTAAGGGGCCTATGTCGCCAAGTCCAAGGACTCTTGTTCCGTCAGTCACAACAGCAACCATGTTCCCTTTGTTCAGCATCTCGTAGGCTTGCTCAGGATTCTCCTTGATGGCCAAACATGCCTTGGCTACACCAGGTGTATACCAGATTGCAAAGTCGTCAAAGGTGCGCACTGGAACTTTCGAGGCTGTGGCAACCTTGCCCCGATAGAATGGATGCAGAATCATTGCATCTCTGCCTGGCTTCTCAGCTTTCCTCTTCAGATATTCAACAGTGGACTTCTCAACGTCTCCGTGTTTATCTTCGGTTTCGGGCATCGTATCGAGCTCCCTGAACTCTATTCCGGATGTGTCAGTGGAATTTGTCTGCCTGACAGGGACGGTCGTAATGAATTCGAAGATAAAGTTTTATCCTTTAGGCACAGAAACGCTTGATTTAGACAAAGCCCTTTTTATTGATGGGGGGTGCCCAAGCAGCCTAAGTGGTGATGGAATGACCCCAGACATCGGTGATGAGTTTTACATTGGCACAAAATACGAGCGCGGAAAGCTTCCCAACCATGGCCTCGATTGGTCAACGAAACCTCCTGTGTACAAAGAGTACCCAGATGCTCATCGGATTTCATTATCTTCACCTGACATTGAGAACGGGCCTGGCTTTTGGGGAATTCTCAGTAAAAGGCGGAGTAAGCGTGCATACAATGTACAGCCAATCAGCCAGAAGGAACTCTCACAGATGCTATGGGCTACTCAAGGAATCTCGGCTAGGGTCAGCGGAAGCGCCCTTCGTACTGCGCCATCTGCAGGAGCGCTGTATCCAATTGAAACCTACCTCTTCATCAACAGAGTTGTAGGTATTGAACCCGGAGCGATAGAATTCTTACAGATTTCTAGTAATCTAGAACACTGAAATGTAGGAAATACGTAAGATTTCCACAACACGTAGGAGCATCCATTTTGTGCCTGCATTGCCATGACTTCCACTCAGTCCATCTCATTCCTGATATCCTCCTCAGGATACCTTGATATCCCGGTCCCGCAGGGCTTGGACACAGCTCCTGATTATGTCCTTCAGCATCGACTCATCAAGCTTCAGTTCGCCAAGGTCACTCCTCACCATATCTGATACATCATCATGACTAAGGCGTCCCTCCTCCTGTATGTTCTGAAACCATGGCAAGACAGGGTACTCGTACTCATCTCCATGCGTGGAGCTCAAGACAACATGCAACTGCTCGCCTCCGAAAGAGGCCATCCTTGCGATCACTCTCTCAAATGTCAGGGCAGCTCGCTCTTCACTCACTCCAGCAACCTCAAGGGCGTCCTCAATCTTGCCTCGAATCGCTGCTGTCAACTTCCTGTCTGGTATCATACTGTACTGTTTCAGGAGCCGTTCCATTCCTTTCCTCAAGAACTCACGGGCATCATCTGGATCATCCAGTGCAAGCCCTCTCTTTTTCAGTTTCAGTTTCCGCTTCTCATCGACACCTCTCAGACAAAGCCCTATGGTGACCTTGTCCGGTTCAATGATGAAGTCTGGGTTCCAGTTGTCCTCAGTATCCAGATAGGTTCCGGGGATTATCATCCTCTTGTCACCATGCAGCAGCTCCTTGAGATGCCATGACTCCTGCAGTTCTGCATACATCTCTTTCTTGAGGATGAGGTCAAAGGAGTGAGTCACCCATGATCCTCTCTCTTCTGACCAGTAGACGAGCTCACGTGCGCTTGCTAGGGACATCGCCAGAGAATCAGTCATTCTAACCTCCCGTAGTTCTAGCACTTCAGGGGGTATGGACTGGCGGCTATAGATCCTGAACTTCCAACAGGAGCCGTGACTCATGCCAGGCTCGTTGGCCAGACGTTCCGGCTGACCGAGGGGAGGTACGAACCTGAACAAATAGTCAGAGTCCACATGGCTAGCCCTCTTTCGTTCTTTTCTTATGTCCTCTAATGAGATGTATCTCAGGGGACAAGTCCAGGGGTCATGATACACCTCCAACTCCAGGTCCATATCACGTTCTGCCAACATGAGATCATCAGCAGTCGGTGGCAGAGCAAAGGCAAGCTGTCCAAATGGGCTCTTTCTCTCCACCCATGGCCTGATGACTGCGACATCGCTTGTATACTCGATATCTCTGAATCTGTTCCAGATGAGCCGCTCACTCTCCACCACCACAGGCTCGCATTCGTAGTCAGGTCTTCGGAGCAGCTCCAACAGGTCTGCGGTCCTGCTCACCAGTAGCCGCAGTGGTCTTTGCCTATCTTCCACGGGTCGATTGTCCGAATCCGCAAAGACGATGGAGTACATGTTCTCGTCATGGTCTAGTGATACATGGCATCTGACTGACCTACAGCCCTCAAGACCCCTATCTACAATGAGCATTGCCACATCGATGGGGTCGTTGAGGTATGAGGGATGCCGCCTCACATCATGAGTTGAGATGGCCTCAAGCAGTGGTTCCTCTCGCATAGTGATTGTTCTGACTAGAGTCACATCCTCGATTCGACGGGTCGTATAGTCCACCCTCCCCACCGGGGACCAGAGACCTCTCTCGCCATCGAGTATCCATATGGCCTGCAGGTTTCTGTGTCTGGCTATCATGATCGGTGTCCCGGTCATCCTTCGTGCGATGGCGGCATGCTTGCTGAGCCTGTTGATGTCGCTCTCACTCCAGAACGTCTTCCCGGACACTAGTGACTTGAGAAGGGCGGGTGGGGGTAACGTCGGGTCTACACCCCTAGCCGTAAGCAGGACGGCATTCATCTCTTGGCCACCAGGTCTACGCTGGAATACAAGCCATAACATGCCAGAGTTGGCATCACCAGATGTGGCCGGCATAATGAGCTGTCCAAACCGCACATCACTCACGGAATTCATTGTCTCAAGCATTGCATTGAGCCGGGCTGCCCTCTGTCGCAGCCGTGGGAGGAGCTTCTGCCGATCCAGGACGGAACTTCCTGTCGCGTGGCTCTTAGGATAGTTTGCTCTGAAACCGAGTCCCATCAGATGCCACGGTGTGATATACTTCCACAGTGACTCAAGGGAGTCTGTATGTACCACCGACTGCTCCGATCCCAAGGCCGCAAGAATCAACAGGAAGAGATGATTTCCGGTTATTAACAATAGGTCTGGATGTTTCTTCTTGATCCTCTCAATGTGTCCTCGTTGGTCTGAGTTCAACGACCTGGGAATCTTCGACCGAATTGGCCAAAGTCGTTTCCATAGCGTCTTGCTGAGGTCACCAGTTTCCAGCGTCTGACGGACTAGTCTGAGCCTGTTCATCAGTTCGTCACTGCTGATTGTTGAAACCTTTTCTTTCTCAATTTCCAGTGCAGTTCCTACTCTCTGCAAGAGATCCTTCCATTCGTCAGAGCTCTTCTGAAGTCTTTTGAGAAGCACTATGGTGTCGCTCAATGCTCTCAGCTCCATCCTCGCGATGGAACGATTGTTCACCTGCTTGACTGACAGGAGTGCTTCTGATGGAGGCTTCGTGCTTCGCACTGGTGGCTTGACGCCGAGTTCCATTGTTCTATATTCCCGTCTTCGGTCAATCTTCTCCATAGGTAGAAGCCGCCTGAACCTTCCATCTAACTCGATTCTGTCCTTGTACTGATAGAACCTGAATCGAAGTCTATCAGGAAGCATCGGGTCCGCCACAGACACATCTTCCAGATGTACTGACTCTATCTCGCAGCTTGCGCCAACCCTTTCCTCCTCCGGCAATTGCTGTGACCAGAAGTGTGGGACCAGTGTCAACGCGTTTCTTATGTCGTCCTCCGTATATGTTCTGGCGTATTTCACTGAAGAGACCGCAAAACCAATTGAGCAGATCTCTTTGTGCTGTCGTCGCCCTCCAGACCTGAAATCTTCACCCCAGCCCTTGAGGACTTCCACATGGATTAGCTCAGTCTTTGGAGTCTTCCCATCGTGACGCTCAACAACCAAGACTCTGGTGTCGTAGTCTGCAGAAGCTAGAGCGCCGAATCTGCGGGGCGGAATTGGCAGATTCCATACTATCTCATCCACATACCTCTCCCAGTGAGTATTCCTGTAGAAGGGGGCGACGCATCGTGTATCGTAGAGAGCATTATTCTGTGCCAGTGGGACTGGGCGAGCGAACCAGACCACCTTGCATCCAACCGGAGTTTCCGAGATGAGCAGCCTGGCAAACTCGTTGAGTGCTCCAAGGAGAGGGTTAGGAGTTCCGCGCCGCAGGAAGTCCCAACCAGTAACTACAATGATTGGTTTCCTACTGTTCTTCAGTACAGGTTCCACCTTGGCCTTGAGTTCCTTTAGTGTGGTTTCCTCATGGAGATAGGCTCTGACCACTGAGGAGAGGTCTATCATCTGTACCCTCCTCTTGAAAAACCGTCTTACTGCAGCACTCTGCTGGGAGAGTCTAAGGCGTTGCCGTGCAAGCGCAGAATCCCCATACTCACCTGCAAGATCAAACCAGATCACGTCTCTGGCCCGGTTTCGCGCAAGGCTGTGGATGTACTGTAGTCCGTGCCACCGTGAAGCAATGACTGAAGCAGACTGGGATGGTGACCCTCTTCCGCTCACCGAGAGGTAGAGAATGAACTCCTTCTCATCGTCCACACGGTTCTTGAACGGGTCAAATTGCTCCACATAATCAATTGGCTGTACTTCAGATGCTGAGATAGTGTTGGACAGAACCTTCAGGACCATCCTCAGAGGTCGACCGCTTTCACTAGGTCGAAGAACATCTCCCGTGGCAAGGTCATTGTTCGAAGCTCTCTGATAGGTTTCAAGGATAAGAGGCAAAATTGCCTCCCTCATCTTTCCCCAGTCCTCCTTGGAGTCTACTACAATTATGGCCTTGAGAAGGTCTGTTGGTGTTAGAGTGTCCCTCCGCATTACGCTGCAATACTCAGAGAGTATCGCCTCACTATAGGCCTCGAGTTGTGCTCTCTCAGCCTCTGAAACAGGACTCGCAATGACTCTGCTCCAGTTGTCCTCAGTCATCTTCCTTCGTTCAAGAACAAACTCGTTGACGGTGTTCTCTTCGCTCCTGGATTTGGTTTCGACACCATAGATATCGACATCGAATGAACTTCTGGTCTTCAGATCGACGACCATGCAGGGTTCGTATACAACTACGACCGGGCTATTATCGGCTCGGGAGAGAGACTTCCTTCGCATCAAGATTAGGTCTGCACGTCCTCTTCCACGGGCCACGTACAATTCTGAGGTCAGCAACATACCCGACGTGTCATATGTCATCTCATCTCCATGATAGACCACTGCACTGAGCTTGAACGGACTTGGGAAGTACCTGGATATGAATCGATGAAATCCGACACCGACTCGCCTGCTCTCTTCGGTGGCCTTCCCAAGCAGCTCTTTTGCATCATCCTCCGTGAGTTTTCCATTCATTATCAGGCTCTTAACCTGCTCAATGGAGTCATCCCACTCGATGATACCCTCCTTCTTGGAGCGCGCTATCATTCGATCGAAGAGGTTCTTGAGCTGGTCTTTGGCAATAGTTTCAGCCTCATCGACTGGAGCGCCAAATGAATAATGGAAGTCATCAGATGGAACCCACTCTTCCACGGCTTCTTCGATTTCTTCAGGCTCAGCGAGAGAGACCTCCTTCTTCGATGTGCGGTCCTCCAAGGATTCCGCAATTGCAGAAGTTATGGACTGAGGACGACCGTTTCTCGTTCCAAACTGAGTACGTATTCGGTCCACGACCGCTCTCAGTTCATGAATCCCTCCTCGAATGAAGTTTGAACGGCCAGTGTTTCTCTCAGTGTACACGTAGTCCATGAAAGGCAACAGCCTGTCGAGGAGTTCATCAACATACTTCATGGCCTTCCTCCGCGGGACACCGTATTTCAGACACTGTCTAACTAATTCCACGAGATGCGAGCGGACCATGTCTCCAAAGTCCAGCTCAGGCAGATGATTATGCCTCAAGGGATAGATTGGTGTCTTTGTGGAGCCCGGATAGCCAACTCCAAGTTTCCCGTTGCTCAGAGTAATCATCCTTGGCGTGGGGAACTCAAAGCGTTCCTTCATGACATCCCTGATTCTACTCCCCGAATAGTCCCACAACTGGTTCAGGTACTCTTGGTTCCCCTCACTGCGCTTCGTACGTTTGGTTTCCCTATTGCCGTACTTTACTGAAGTCTTCAACATAATTCGGGAGAAGCTTCTTCGTATGTCCTTCTCGACCTTGAGGAGCTTCCACGCATCAGGGACACCATCCGTCACAGTCTTCCTGTACTCTTCTTTTGCCTCTCTCCAGATCCTTGCCATACCCTTGATGCGATTGCCCTGACCATAGTACAATGGACGTGCTTCTCCAGTGGCTCTGTCTTTCGCCAGAGCGAGAGTAGCCGACATTGCTATCTGAAACGCCGTGGTGAGGACTTTGCTGGGTCTGCGAGGGTATGAAAGACATCTCATCAGTATATGTTACTATTAAGATATTTATAAGGATTATCGCGGGTTATGTGAATTGATGAAATGGGTATTTCAATGCGCTTCTCGGCCACAATACCATGTTTTCATATTACAGTCTTAATAACTATATAAGGCTTTTAGCCATACAAACGTACGAGTTCAAAACCTCTACTCTGAACAACAAGGGGAGTGAACTCAACTGACTAAAACAGGTCAGAATTATATAAGGCAAGGCGAAAAGTGATGGCTCGGTCCAAGGGTGTTACAATCTCTGTCAAGGTCCCAATCAACCGAGTTGTAATAAGCAGGAGATCGAAACAGAAACTAAGACAAATTGTGGGCAGAGATACAAGAGCAATCCGTGCTTTCCTTGGTATCATTGAACAACACGAAGACAAATTGTTAACAGGCCGCAACAGAGATAGGGTCCGTGACGGTGAGCTCGACAAACTCACAATGACCGCAATCAAGGTCAAGTCTGGATACAATCAGCGATTGACAGTCCCGCATGACCTCAAGGCTCATTTTCCGAGAATGTCACAGAACGAACTGACCGAGTGCAGACAATCTGCAGTTGCACTCTATGAGAGCTACCTCAAACTTCGCAGGAAGAGAGGAAGGAAAGCCTCCCGTCCCTGCGATATCAACTCGACTCGAAGGATTCCCAGATGGGTGTTCAATCAAAGGTTCAAGCTCTTTGAGAGTCATACTACTGTCGCTAGATGGTGGTTGGACCTACGTGATTCTCTTGACTCTGCATCGGAGGAACGGAGAGTCCACGACAGACTGTTGATCCCCCTGAAGATGTCACCCTTTCACCTCAACCAGATTGATAGAGGTGAAGTGAAGGCACTACAGATTTTCACTGACCGAAATGGGAAGTGGTGGGTGACCTTTGCAGTTCGTGTCGAAACACCAGAGCCTCCAACTGACAACCTACCTCAGGCTGTTCTTGGAATGGACCTTGGTATCGAGAAGGCTGCTTGCACGACCCTTGTCACTCCTGAAAAGGTCAGGGAAACCAGATACTTCGTTCAGAGGGACAAGGTGAAGGTGATCAAGAAGTATGACAGGCAGGTGGCCAACCTCCAGCATGAGATGGCATCGAGAAGGAACAGCGGACTGCCCTACGACAAGGTTGCAGAGAGGCTCATTGGACTCAGGGTCAAGCGGGAGAATGTTGCACGAGAGTACGACCGTGTCTTGGTACGGCAGCTTGTGGACTACATCACCAAGCTCTCTGAGAGATACACCCTGTACGTGGCCATTGGTCGACTCAAGAACATCAGGGTCACCGCACGCAGAGGTAACTACAGGGGTCGCAGGTTCAGGGGGATGATCCATTCTTGGGCCTTTGCGAGAATCACTGACAACCTTAGGCATGCACTGGCACAGCTCGGATGGTCTGTGAGTGGAAAGGACTCTCGTTTCCGAGTAGTTCCTGAGAACTGGACTTCCATCATGTGCTGGAAGTGTGGTCGCAAGGGAAGACGCCCCAGGCAGAACTACTTCGTGTGTCCAACCTGTGGAAACAGGTGCAACGCCGACAAGAACGGAGCCATCAACATCGCCGGACGCCTCATTATGCTCACGGGATCACTTCATTCTGTGAGAGGACTAGGCAAGTGGGCTAATGCTGTTTTAGGCAGCACACGCTCGCTCCCGAAAACCCGAGGGAAGGTATCTTCTCGAGGGAGGTCCTTACTCTCCATGAAGAGTGGTGTATCGCACTCTGGAGAGTCCGCGGCTGTTCACCATGCTCAGATAAGCCTTTCCAGTTTCAGTGATGAATCTGGGATGGGTGATAATGACCCTGCCGTGGCAAGAACTGTGAAGACCCTCTCTGTCGCTGGGAGTGATATGCCAGCAGTAGGACAGGAGAAGGAAGCCAGGTCTGTGGGAGGGATCCCATCCCGATGATGACAGACAAAGCCCCTGCTGACTCCAGACTCCGGTGGAGAATAGAGGATGGTGACATCTGGCAGGGGAAGGGTGGAACACAGGAGTTTCTTATAGTTGAGTGTCACTCACATGAAATGTAAGAAACGGGTTATGTACCATTATTCGATTGAAACGCATGAGCTCGAATTGCTCAAGGAGGGCGACATGGTCAAAGCAGTACGCGCTGGGGCTCTTGACCAGCAGGTAGCAGAAAATGCTGCAGTTGTGTTCATCTGGACCGCAGTCTTTCAACGATCGAAATGGAAGTATCTCCAACGCGCGTACAGATACGTGTTTCTTGATGCAGGTCATGTCGCGCAGAACTTGGCTCTTGCCGCGGAGGCTCTTGGGCTTGGAAGTTGTCAGATTGGAGCACTGTACGATGATGAGCTCAATAACCTGCTTGACCTAGATGGCGTCGAAGAGAGTGTTATCTACATGAGTAGTGTGGCACACGCTCGACGATAAGTACGCGTCCCTAGAGCTTGAAGCAGCAACGCTTAAAGAGCAAGCATGATGCGAATTAGAGGAGGGCTGCCTTGCTATGACGGAATCACCAATTCGTTACCGCTCACTCAACGTAATCATGGGTATGCTAGTTGTAGGGACTGCACTCAGTCTGTTCAGCGGATACTGGGCTGGTTCAACTTATGTTGGACACGAGCCGATGGATTTCATGGTGATTCTGTTGTGGTTCTTGGGCATACCTGTGTTTGCTACACTGATGGGTGCATTTGTGGGTTGGAAGGGCAAACAGGCTGTTGAATACAATCCGCCTGAGTGGAAGTTCGAACCAATTCAACTCAAGCCTGAAGAATGCAAGTCCTTTGCGCAGAAGCACAATCGGGCTTTCACTCGGCTAGTGGCCTCTGGCAATTTCTGGTTGTTTTTCGTTCCAGTGCTTTTCATACTCGCCATGTTTGGGTTGCCCCTATTGACGCAGTACGAAGCCCCTTGGCTAGCTCAATATACGGCACTGCTTGAGGCTTCCATGCTGGCACTGATCTATCTTACTTCATTCGCCGCCATGTATCTAGGCTCAGCGAATTCGGCATCCGAAGATTTCACGATGCCCCTGGTCAGGGAGGCAGCATGGTTGGCCCGGAAGCAATCCAAAGTTCTAGGCATCTCGCACATCCGTGTGGTAGTGGACGCCGCAGAATTCGCAGGATTGAATGTCTATCGAAACCCTCGTGTCATAGCACGAATCAGCGGTCATGAGAAGGACTCGTAT
>Ga0209986_10001318_pt1 | contig 23803 bp, 21 predicted proteins | sample BlataG_FD_183168 | JGI IMG/M metagenome (GOLD analysis project Ga0209986, IMG submission 183168) | Deep subsurface microbial communities from Black Sea to uncover new lineages of life (NeLLi) - Black_00105 metaG (SPAdes) (version 2) | ecosystem: Environmental > Aquatic > Marine > Oceanic >... | reverse complement strand
AAATTGTCGAGGCATTCCGGAGTGCTTCTTTAGAGTTTCCTTTCATTGAAGCACTAGGTGGTATTCAGTATTATCATCTAGATGGCAATATTCAACCCTCTGTAAAGATCAAGTAACCGAAGTTTGATAATCTACAAAATACTTTACTTCCATAAAAATAACTGTATAATTTTAATGTGAAATTAATTTCAAAGCCACCTGACACTTTTAAAAATGGACATCGATTTTCACCCGACGCCCTCGAGTATCATTCCGAGCGAAGCGATGAATCCCTGGTTTCACTACCCGAAAGTTGGGATTCGTGTGATTTCTCACCGTAAAACGGCTCCGAATCACTATTATGGCTTGGTGATGCGGTTTCAAACCGATCTAAAAAGCTATGTTTTGGGTAAAATCCGCGCCAAATCATGTTTGTGATGCAAACTGTCAGGTCGCTAGATTTGTTTAGCACATATCTCCTTCCCTTGATTTTTACGATGATTGGTTAAATTGGTATAGACCTTGGAGGCGATCCAAATATGCGCGGATGTATGAAGAAAATTGCTCGATCTTATACCAACTGTAAGTTCTATTGTCCCCCCTTGGAGTTTTTTTGTTATGATGAACAATTTTCAAGAACATAAAAGGAGAAAATGAACGATGCACAGGAAACTTTTAATTGGATCTGTTGTTTTTGTTTTAGTTGCCGGTCTGGTGCTGGCATTCGGCTGGATCGCGGTCGCAGGTAAAATGTCTGATCAAGCAGATAAAGTCTTGTTACCTCAGACCAACGGTCCCATATCCGTGAATCTCAACCTTGCAACAGAACCACCCACCCTTGATCCGTCCCTTTCTTCAGATACCACATCGAATTCTGTCATCGATCAACTCTTCATCGGTCTGGTGAATCAGGACGATGAAACAGCTGATATCCAACCAGAATTAGCCACCAGTTGGACTATCTCGCCTGACAACACCGTCTACACTTTCACCTTACGCAGCGATGCATATTGGAGCGACGGTAATCCAGTTACCGCTGCAGATGTGCGCTATGGCATCCTGCGCACTCTGGATCCAGCAACACACTCGGGTCATCTATCGAGTTTCTTCGACATTATCAAAAATGCGGAGGATTATCGCATAGGAATCATCACGGATCCGGATCTGGTTGGAGTAGCGGTTGTGGACACAACTACACTTCGAATCACCCTGGAGTATCCTGCCTCATACGCCCTGACCATTTTTTCATTTCATGGTACCAGACCGATGCCGCAGTGGACCATTGAGGCGCACGGCGTGCCTACCTGGACGGAGGCGGCGAATATCGTCACCAGTGGTCCCTATCGCCTGTCCGAATGGGATCACAATGATCACATTCTGCTGGACAAAAACTCCACTTATTTCGACGCTGGCAACGTACAAATTGAACAGGTTAAAATGTGGATGGTAGGTGAAAACACTGCCTGGCAGATGTACCTGGATGACCAGTTAGACACGGTATCGGTACCTTCTGGCACATCGCTTGATTCAATCTTACGTCAGGGAGTACACACAGCGCCAACAGCATGCACCTACTACTATGGCTTCAGTAAATCACAACCACCCTTTAATGATCCCTTGGTTCGCAAGGCGTTCAGTGCGGCTACAAATCGACGGGGGCTTATCAGAGACAAACTTGATGGAATCCCACAGCCAGCGCTAACATATACCCCACCAGGTGTCTTTGGCCATGTGGATGGCTATTCCGAAGGTGTAGGTATCCCTTATGATCCGACCGTAGCGCAGGGCTGGCTGGCTGCCGCCGGGTACCCAAATGGTGCGGGATTGCCGCCCATCACCCTGTGGTTTAACACGAGCGATGGTCACAAGAGAATCGCTGAATATGTCCGTGATAGTTGGTATAACACTTTAGGGGTATCGGCGACAATACAATCACTCCCTTGGAATGATTATTTAAGCCAATTACCGGACGGCTTGTTCCAAGTTTGGCGCCTGGGGTGGTGCATGGATTACCCAGATGCTTACAACTTCCTCAACGACGGCATCAACCGGAACAACTATGGTGGCTGGAATAATACTACCTATGAGGGTCTTTTAGACTCGGCAGTCTTGGAGCAAGACCCTGAGCTTCGCAAAAGCCTTTACAAGCAAGCCGAGGAGATCCTGGTAGAGACTGATGCCATGATGATGCCCATATACTACTACGCATCAGTTGTTGCCACAAAGCCTTACCTGGAGCGCAAATATCCAATCGGTGGATTTGGAGACATCGCTACATGGCGAATCACCATTGCCGAAGAAACGATTGGAACCAGTGGGGGCAGCCTGACCTCTTATGATGGAGACACAGTGATAAATATTCCGGCAGGGACTTTCGATGATGATGTGATCTTGATTCAAACTCCCAGTTATGGGATGCTGCCCGGTGGGGATCTGGCTGGTTTCGGACTGGTCTTCGATCTTGAAGCAGTATACGCAGATAGCGGTTTACCGGCGTCACCTTCACAGCCATATGAGATCAGCATTAGCTATTCGGAGGATGATCTTGGCATCATCCCTGAGGAAACCCTGGCTCTGTATTATTGGGATGGGGACCAGTGGGTCAAGGAGCCGAGCAGCGTGGTTGATACTGATCTTAATATCGTCACAGCGACGCCAGACCACTTCTCGAATTGGTCAACGCTAGGCGAAGTTGAACGCACATATCTTCCCTTGACGATCCGCTAAATATTCAAAATGGGTGCAGGAGATAGAATACCTCTTGCACCCATTTATTGTTGGACGCGGTTCTTCACCTGCTAGAATTATCTACATGAAATCACCCAAATTCAAACTGCTATCATGGTGTGGGTGGGAGCAGTGATTGTGCAACATCTTTTCTGTAAATTTAACTAGCAAGCATCCTTCTAAAGTGTTTTTGAAGATATTTGAGCTACGAGTTTTATGGGTATGAGTAAGTATCTTACTATGTGGTGTAATTGCGATTGTACTTCCGTTGAGTATTTTGTTGGCTTATACATAGAATTACAGGCTTATTGCAATTGTCAATCTTTTTTTGCACAAATTATTAGACATCAGCGAAAAACTTATTCTGGCTCTTGTCGGTCGTCGCTTGTGTCCTCGGGACTCGTGCTAAACGCTGCTCGCTTCGGATAAAGAATAATGAATAAATTACCTTTACTCGCAGCTACCCTTGCCCCTCGTCCACGGTCGGGGGCGGCTCGCATTCTATAAGGACATGTGAGTAAGCTCACCGCCCCGACTCCGAATCGCTCAGTTACCATCGGTCGATCCGTCTCTGGTCACTTACCCCATCCTCTAAAATCATTCGGTCGGGGTGCCGTTCCCTCCGCTCTCACAGCCAGCGCTCTTTACCAGCGCACCGCTCACCGTGGCGCTCGAAGTAATGACGGCTAGCTTCACAATACCCCAAATAAGTTTCCACTGGCACAAACCACAATTCCCCCAAGCGCCTAGTGGCATCATCAATGAACACAAACAGCGTGCATTTCGGCCCACGCGCTTCGAACCAGGCATGCTCGGAACCATCGATCTGGACTAACTCTCCAAAACAAGCCCGGCGCTCACGCATCTGGTGTATTTCTGGCTTGCGGGCTTTCTTCGGCTTCCAGATCCCCTCCCCAATCATGATCCGATGCACACTTTCTCTCGAAAGTCGTAAATTGTGCGTCTCTGTCAGCTTCTCGTGCGCTAACGTCGGTCCAAAATCCCGTTAGCGCTCATGGATCAGGCCGATGGATTGTTGTACTACTTGCGGCTCTAGTCTATTGTTGCTTGGCTTCCCGCGCTGTTGGCTCACCAACCCTTGTGCTCCTTGTTCACGATATGTCCGGTATAGTCGCTTCACATGCCGTATGCTCAATCCCAGCATATGTGCAGCTTCTTTCTGGGTCAATCGTTTCTCTTGGATACGTTGCATTACATCTAATCGTGTTAGTTCTTTTCGGCTCATTGTTAGAAGTTTATCCACTTTATTGTCCCTTTCGAAGGGGACATTTTAACTTTGCATAAAGGGGACTCTATAACTTTGCGGTAACACATAAGTTTAATAAGTATGTCATTGTTCAGCGATTCTGTCACCCTAATTGTTCAACAGAAATGTCACCTTGACCACTAACATAACATAAGTATAATCAACATTACCCAAAAGGAAGGCGAGCTAGGGATGGTTTTGAGCCACCCTGCTCGTCTTTTTATTTGGGAATAACCGATAATCTCATTATTCATGAACACTCAGTCCATATCTTCGCCAAGGGTGTTTAGCTGCTGGTTTACTTGATGTATGCGTTTTAGGCATCTGAACCGGCTTTTCCTGGGCCATCTCCGGGATGGAGGTATCCTGTCCGGGGGCAGGTGCGAACTTCTTGACACGTAGGGGTTGATCCGTGGCTGACTCAAAGGTAACTAGGCTATCTCCCTGATAGCGCACTTCTAGCTTTCCATCCAGATGCTGCAGAACGTCCACTTTTGCTTTGGCATAGCTTCTGCGCTTTGGACCAGGCGGGATTTGCAAGCAGTGACCATCAAACGAGATGGTGTTGTCGTTGGTGACCATCCGGGAGTGCTTGAAGCAGAAATAATCTTCCGTCCGATACTCCTTAGGCCAGGGCATATAAACCGTCCCTTGCTCAGCTGGCTCCACCTGAAAGCGAAAATTGTGTTTTGGCAGAAAACATACCAGCACCTGATTGGCTTCTTCACAGTTACATGCTTCAGCTTCCCGCAATGCTTTTACTAACCGGTCTTGAAATGTATCCCACAATCGTTCAATGCGACCTTTGGCCTGCGCACTACCGGCAGGGATCAGTTCAATCCCTAGTTCTCCTAATAGCCGCCCAAACTGGCTTCTGGGCTGCTCGCCAACCAGTTCTTGTTCAATCGTCGCCTGTTTCGGGCTCTGGAATATCGTGTGGCGGTCAGCGTATATCGCTCCTGGAATGCCGTATCTCAAGCAGATCTCCTGCAAGCCCATAAAGTACCCGCACGCATCTTCCTCTTCCCGGAATGTAGCGCCCATCACTTCGTTCGTTGCATCATCTATGTAGGCGATTAAAGTCACCCAAGGCCCTCGCCCTTCCAGCCAGTCGTGCCGGCTGCCATCCGTCTGCAACAACATCCCAGCTTTTGGCTTGCGCTCTCTACGACTACGATGTCGTGGCGGTCGGCGTTTACGGGGACTTCCTTGCCCAGCCTGCCTGCGTATGCGCCGTACTGTTGAACGAGATACTTTCAGTCCATGCTTTTCAGATAACTCCTCGGTCAAGTGGCTGTCGTTATAGTCTGTATACCGATCTTTGGCAAATTTTAGGATCTCGCTTCGTACTTCTTCATCGATGCGGTTGTTGGGTTTCCGTCCACGGTTGCCGTGCACCAGTCCTGGGGCTCCTTGTTCCCGGTACCTGGCTATCAACCGCCGGATTTGTCGGATCGACAGACCTACTAGTTCACCAGCTTGCCCTGCTGTCATCTGCTGGCTTTCTATTTGCTGCATGATGTGCAGTCGTTTAATTTCGTCCATGCTGAATGTCACTCTTTCTCTCATAGGGTGACATTTTCGCTGAACAGTTAGATGGTGTCAATTTCCCTGAACAATAACAATATTTATTTCATTTATTGACAATCAATAGAATTTATGCTAATATGTAGGTGGTTGTGAAATTATTTGCAATAAATACCGGTTCTCTTCATTAATATGGATCTCTAGATTTATTCATTGAATTTTGAATAAATCTGCACTTATAGAGATTTCTACAACAAATTCCTTTGAAACAATATCTGGGGTTTGTCTACTGGGAGAATTGAATGTATAGAAGTTCGGGTTTTACCAATAAAGATTTCGAAGAACTTCGTCTCATTACAAAAATCGTCACTCTGTTCTATCGCAAGGGATTAAACCAGGCAGAGATCGCAAATCAGCTTGGTTTGTCTCGCTCGAAAGTTAACAGGTTGTTCACATATGCCCACGAACAGGGTATTGTTGAAACAAATATTAACTCCCCATTGCAATTAACTTACGAAATCGAAAACCGAATCAAAGCAATATTCGATATACGCGAATCAATTGTAATTCCTGCTGTGCTCGATGATACAGAAACACTTACAGAATCAGTCGGGAGTGCAGCTGCTCGATATCTAGAAACGCATATTCGTGACGGGGATACGATCGTTGTGGGTGGGGGAACAACAACGCTAAGTCTTGTTCGCCAACTTTCTCCAAAACACACCTATGATGTGACTGTCTTACCTATAGAAGGTGGTCTTCAAGGCAACATAATTACAGATGTGAATCACGTGGTATCAGTCATGGCCAGAGCTTTGGGAGGTGATGCACAAGCATTGCATGCGCCAGCATTTGTTGATAGTGTTGACGAGCGTGACATGCTCTTAGGATTATCTGAGGTCTCGCGTGTATTAAGATTAGCCCGGAATGCCAATATTGCAGTCTTCGGATTGGGACACTGTAACGAGAATTCCCGCTTTGCTATGTTCACTGGTTTGTCACCCGAGGATATGAAATGTATCCGTGATGAATATGGAGGTGTTGGAGAGATCGGATCCATGGTTTTTGATATTGGCGGGAAACCAACTGCAAAAGAATATAACGAAAAGGTTGTTGGACTAACCCTGCAAGAGCTAAAAAAGATACCTCTTACAATTGGTGTCGCCGCCACAGCAGAAAAAGCACTCCCGATATATGCTGCCTTAATCGGAAAATACATTGATGTATTAATCACAGACGAGTTAGCCGCCCAAGCAGTGTTGGATCAATTCGACCGAGACTTTCGTAGAACACGTCTGGACAATGATCATATATCAAGGATAAACACCACGCAGGCCTAGATTTTTAATGAATATATTCTTTTTCGAATTGTTAGCGACAAAGGATTTCAGAACCCCAACATGGAGTAGTCAGGATATGACTGGTTTAGGATCAAGGTTATTTTCATGACGGCTGAATTAAATTCTGTTGAACGAATTAGAAGAGTTTTGTCTTGTGAAGAACCGGACCGGGTGCCTCATTTTGAATGGCTGGTTGACCGCAAGGTGCAACAAGCTCTGGTACCGGGATGTAAATCATCCCATGAATTTGCTGTACGTATGGGACTTGATGTAGTTTTAGTCGATCCATACTTCTGGAAGAAACAAGTCGGTGATGACCGCTGGTTAAGCGAGTGGGGATTTGTTTTTACATACGGTTTAGAGGAACACGGGGTTGAGGTTGAATCTCCGATAAAAGCAATGGAAGATTTTAATCACTACACCCCTCCCGATCCACATGCACCAGGACGTTATGCACCAATAGAGGAAGCGGTTAAAGAATTCAAGGGAAAGAAGGCCATTGGTGTTCATCTCAATGATGTCTTCTCAATTCCACGTTATTTAATGGGGATGACTAATCTGTTAATGGCATTTGTTACTGAACCCGAGTTAGTTACAGCTCTTGTTAATATGTCGGTTGATATCAACCTGGAAATGGCGAAAGAAGTTGCTTCTTTAGGTGTCGACTTTGTACATACTGGCGATGACTACGCCTATAACAAAGGCCCATTGATGTCTCCACAGCACTTCAGGGAGTTCCTTTATCCTGGTTTGTGCCGAGCTGTAAGAGGGTTTAAAGAGCTTGGTTTGAAGGTGATAAAACATACGGACGGGTACATTTGGCCAATCATCGACATGATCGTCGACTCAGGCATTGATTGTCTCGATCCTATCGATGTACTGGCGGGAATGGATTTAGGAGAAGTTAAAGAAAAATTCGGAAACCGAATTGCCCTAAAAGGCAATGTTGATTGTGTAAACACATTGACTACAGGTACAACTGAAGAAGTGGTCCAAGAGACAAAAGAAGCAATACTTAAAGGTGCTCCTGGAGGAGGGTATATCTTATCTTCCAGCAACAGTATTCATTCCGGTGTAAATCCTCAAAACTATTTAACCATGCTCCAAACCCTGGAGAAGTATGGTGGCTATCCAATTCGACTATGAGACCTGACAGCATGAACGAGGCTCCCGGTTTTGCTCTGGGTATATACGAGAAGGCCCTTCCCCTGAATGTGTCGTTGCAAAAAAAGCTTTCAATTGCGGCAGATCTGAGGTTTGACTTCATGGAGATGTCAATTGACCCAAGTGAAGAAAAGCTCAATCGACTAGATTGGTCTCAAACGAAACGGCGAGCAATTAAGCTATACATGAACGAGGCTAACCTTTCAATTCGAAGTATTTGTCTGAGCGCCAACCGGTTTTTCCCTTTGGGCAGCAGAATATTCGAGAGACGCAAAAAGGGACTCACCATAATACGCAAAGCGATAGAACTCGCATCAGATATTGGTGTTCGCATTGTCCAAGTCGCTGGGTACGACACCTACAACGAACCATCGAATAGAGATAGCAACCAACGTTATATTTATGGTTTGTATCAGGCGACCATGTGGGCTAGCGAACATTCTGTACTTTTGGGTATTGAGAACCAGGAAACCTCATTTGTAAACTCCCCTACAATCGCAATCGAGATAATTCGTGAGATAAATTCTCCTTATTTGCAGCTTTATATGGATGTCGGCAATCTGGTGGTTGCTAAGCTGGATATAGAAAGTGAGATCAAAGCAGCAGAAGGACATCTTCTAGGTGTGCACATCAAAGACGCAAAACCTGATACTCCACGGCGCGTACCTTTCGGTGATGGTGATGTTCCTTTCGATTTGGTTTTTCAATTATTAAGAGATATTCGATTTCAGGGACTGGCCACCATAGAAATGTGGAATGATGATAAACCCAATTCTAAAGAGGTTTGCGCAGAAGCGCGAGCAAAAGTTCTCAGTTATTTGCGTGTCTTCACTGAATCTCAAGATCAAAAATTATTGGGGATTTCACATTTATCACCAACAAGTTTGCAAGAAAAAAATCAATGACATTCTTATTGGGAATTGATCTAGGTTCCACCAGTTTAAAAGCCGTGGCTTTTGATTTACACGGAAATATACAAGCAAGCAGCAGCCGTCCAACTTTAGAAAGTCATCCGGACCCAGATCATCCAGAATGGTCATATTGGATGCCTGAAAACATATGGGGAGGTACAGCCAGTGCCATCCAAGATGTTGTGAATGAATTAGGTGATCCAAAAGAGATTGCCGCCGTCGCTGTAACTGGAATGGGGATGGATGGATTACCAATAGATGCCAACGGCGAATGGCTTTACCCTTTTATTAGCTGGCATGACAATAGGACATATAAGCAGCATCAGTGGTGGATTGATAATGTCGGACCAGAGAGAATCTACGAAATCTCAGGTCATGCAGCGCTGCATATCAATTCTGTTAACCGCATCATGTGGATGTTAGAGCATGAACCGGAGATCATGTCCCGGGTAGACAAGTGGTTATTAATTGAGGATTTTCTTAATTTTATGCTTTGTGGAGTTAAAGCAAGTGATTATTCGATGGCTGCTACAACACAAGTTTTCGATTGCACAAAGTTGGATTGGTCAGATGAGTTGATAGAATTATCCGGTGCAAGTAAGGCTCTTTTCCCGCCGGTATTTCCGAGCGGGACAATACTGGGCGAGGTGCAAGAATCCGCCAGTAAACTAACAGGAATTCGAGTGGGGACACCCGTTGTTCTGGGCGGGCACGATTATTTGATGGGTGCTGTAGCCGCCGGGGGAATGGAACCTGGAACACTTGTCGATATCACAGGTACATGGGAAATCGTCATGTCTCAAGCCGATAGGCCCATATTAACAGGCGATGTTTATCATACAGGTGTGGTTTGGGACCCCCATGTCATCAAAGAAAAATATTGTCTTTTTATCGATGCAGTCGCAGGCAGCATGATCGAGTGGTATCGCAGTCAGTTCTGTAAACCCGAAGAACTCCAGGCCGAACAAGAAGGTCGTATTATTTGGGATATATTAATGGACCAAGCTGCTGAAAGCATGCCTGGTTCCGGAGGGGTCACATTCCTACCTCATCTTTCTGGATGCACATCCCCGGTTAAAGATCCCAAGTCACATGGAGCATTTGTAGGCATATCTCATTCCTGCACTCAAAGTATGTTTATCCGTGCTGTAATCGAGGGTTTAAACTATCAATCTCGCCAAATGATTGAAACCATCGAAGCAATTGGAGGAGAATATACAAATCTACGAGCAATAGGCGGAACGACCCGCAATACATTTTGGATGCAAAATAAAGCCGATGTACTTGGTAAACCAATAGAAATACCAAATATTGTAGAAGCCACTTGTTTAGGTACTGCAATTATAGCTGGTATTGGAGTAGGCCTTTATAAGGATGATTCGGAGGCCTTTAAACAGACATACCATTCAGGGCATTCTTTCGAACCAGATGTTAAGGTAGCAGAGAAATACGAAGGATATTACCAAGAGATTTATAAACCCTTATATCTTGCTCTGAAATCGACAAATCACGCGATATTTGACCATTTCAGGGGTTAAGAGCGGGAAATAAGTATCCAGTGGATTCTGTGGTTAGTCTGTCCTTGAATGAATAAAGGAGGTGATTTGGAAAATAATATTTGAAACCACCAAAAAAAACTGATTTTGTAAGTCAAATCTAAAAGACGTTTTACCATAAGAGGAGAGCATAATGTCAAAAGTAAAGTTAATATTTTCAATTTTTGTGATAGTGCTAATAGCCACTATGCTGGTTCAATGTGCAGCACCTGCAACCGAGGCGCCCGTGGAACCAGCAGCACCTGAAGAGGCAGAGGCACCTGAAGAGGCAGAGGCACCGGAACCAACGGGCTTTAATCCTCCCAAAGCTTCTGGCCCTAAGCCTGATAGTTTCGAGGGTGTAGAACTTCGTGTGGCAATGATCGATGAGGAACGTGAGTGGGCGTTCCGGGACTTGCTCCCGGAGTTCAAGGAACAAACCGGAATCGATGTCACTATCGATTTCTATGGGTTTGAAGACCTCTATAACAAAAACCTCACATCTTCTTCTGCTCACACCGGTGAGTATGACGTCTACCAGTTTCACTTCCCTGATATGGCTCTGTTCGATAATCGAGGATACATGCTGGATGTAAGTGAATGGGTTGAGCGGGACAAAGGGGAAATGGAGCTGGATGATATTCATCCGTCTCTACAAGACTCCCATATGAAGTTTAAAGACCGATGGTTCGGTGTCCCTACTCACGTCGGTTCTATGACATTCTATTACCGCTCCGATATCTTTGAGGAGCAAGGATATGAAGTCCCGACAACCTGGGAAGAGGTGTTGACAATTGCCGAAGACGTGGAAGCCAAGTACGGAGATGATGTCAAAGGGTTTGTATTCATGGGCCGTTCTGATATCCAAGGGATCGCAACATTCATGAATTTCATGGGTGCTTACGGTGGCGACTTCTTCGATCCTGATACTTTCGAACCCATCATGGATTCACCAGAAAACCTACAGGCTTTGAATTCGTTGATGGCATTGATGCCCTATTCCATCGAAGAATCCCCCAGCTACGGTTTTGACGAAGCTCACGTTGCCTTCCAACAGGGACGCGCTGCGATGTTACCATTCTGGGACTCCGGCGACGGTTTCTTCTCCGATCCAGAACAATCCGACGTCGTTGGCAAATGGGGTGTGGCACCCATGCCCGGGGCTCGCGCGACTAATGGCGGCTGGACTGTCCAGATATCCGCCGACTCCGAGAACCCTGAAGCTGCATGGGAGTTCCTGAAGTGGCTCGTCTCACCGGAAATGGAGAACGGATTGGTTCCGCTCAAGCCGTCTTGCCGTGTCTCTGTACTAACCGATCCCGCCAACAGCGAATATCCTTCATATCAGGGATTTTACAACGTGCTCGAAGGTGAACCCTTCGGCTTCCCGAAGATTCCCCCCAATTGGCAGATGTTGGAGATCGCTGCTCAAGGTGTAAATACTGTTCTAACTGGTCAAGCAACACCAGAAGAAGGTCTTGCCTGGATCCAGGAACAATATGAAGTTTTACTCCTTCGTTATGATCTTTGGAAACCATAATTAGATTAAAAATGATGGTCGGGTGGTTCAACCCGACCATCATTACCCTCGGTACTAAATTGTAGGAAATAAAATATGAGTACTCAATCCTTAGATTATCCCCAAAAACCTGATCTTAGGAATAAAAAAGGTGGTTCAATCCAGCGAATATTTGGCAAGGCTGCCCCTTTACTACTGTTACTGCCGGCTATGTTGATCTTGGTGAGCTTAATAATCTATCCTTTAATTTTCTCTTTAGGTAAAAGTTTCACGGATTTTACTTTGGGTATGCCAGGGCAAGAATTCGTTGGTTTGAGTAATTATGTTAAAGTGTTTAAAGATTCCAACTTTCGAAATAGTCTATACGTTAGTATATTGTATTCAGTGATCGCAGTAACATTGGAACTCATTTTAGGTTTTGGAGCTGCATTGCTACTTCGCCGGCGATTCCGTGGAGCGAAGGTGGTAACTGTTCTTTTAATGCTGCCAATGATGGTAACTCCGGTTGTGGTTGGCATTATCTGGTTACTGATGTTTCAACCTGACTTCAGTGTGGTGAATGGATTGTTATCACGTATAGGAATCGATGGACCGATCTGGTTACAAAATCCTATTACGGCTCGTTTTGCAGTCATAATATCCGATGTTTGGCAATGGACGCCTCTCTTTATGATGGTGCTGTTAGCTGGACTGCTTAACTTACCAGAAGAAGTGCTAGAAGCTGCAAAAGTGGATGGAGCATCGAATTGGCAATCATTTTGGCACATCACCATTCCAATAATGGAACCATTAATACTAGTCATAGTTCTTATCCGCTTTATTGATTCGTTTAAGACGTTTGATGCAATCTATGTAATGACGAACGGGGGCCCTGGGCGGGCAACCCAAGTATTGAGTCTTTTTATTTATCGCACTGGTTTACCATTTATGGATGTCGGCTATGCAGCTGCGATGAGCTATATTTTTCTTATCATTATTACTATTGCAGCCATTTTGCTCATTAATCAATTGCGCAAAACGTAGCAAAGCTATTATTTTCGGAAGGATTCAATAAAATGGCAAAGGGAAAAGAAAATATATTCCGCACTGTGGTTTCTAAAATTGGGTTTTATTTGGCGCTAGATGGTTTTTTGATATTCGCGTTATTCCCACTTGTTTGGATTTTTCTAACCAGTATGAAATCAATCCGGGATTTGTTTCTCATGCCGCCGGTGTTTATATTTCAACCGACATTTGAACATTGGGCAAATGTGATTCACAATAGCGATTTTCTACGTTTTTATAAGAATAGTTTGATAATTGGGTTTAGTACAGCAATCATTGTGATGATAGTAGCAATTATGGCTGCATTCAGCCTATCCCGAGGGAAATACAGATACCGAGAAAATTTATCGTTTTTCATATTATCCCAAAGGATGATGCCTGTAGTGGCAATTGTGCTGCCTGTCTACATTTTGTTTGGAAGTATGCGGATGCTAGATCGCCTAGAAACCTTAATTTTTATGAATGTTGCTTTTAACTTGCCATTAGCAATATGGATGATCAGCGGTTTTATTGAAGGTCTAGAAAAGGAACTCGAGGAAGCAGCCGTATTGGACGGCTGTACCTGGTACAGTGCATTTATTCGTATTGGGATTCCACAGATAATACCTGGTATATTGAGCACAACACTCCTGGTTTTTATCTATACAATCAATGAATTCTTCTTCGCGTTAATACTCTCAGGTACACGCGCTCGACCAGTATCAGTAGCTGTACAGCATTTCCTTCCCACTGGAGTGAGGGGGACTATGTTTGGAGAAGCAGCAGCAGCCTCTTTGCTGATTATGATGCCCAGTCTGATTTTCGCTATTCTGATGCAACGATATCTTGTTTCTGGAATATCCCTTGGGGCATTAAAGGGATAGTCATCAAATCTTATCTATATCATGTCTTTACATTTTTCGTCTTTTTTCGTTCAAATCATCGCGGAACCAAGCGTAGGTGAAAGGAGTTGAAGTTGGTACGATCGTCAAATATGATAGCGTGTGACATTGGCGCTGAAAGTGGTCGCTGTATGCTAGGAAGTTTTTATGGGGATACTCTTTCATTGCGCGAGGTATATCGGTTCACAAACGGGCCTATTAGAGTAAATGAAAGATTGTATTGGGATATACTCCGTCTCTTTAGCGAAGTAAAGGATGGATTGGCGAAGGCGGTCCAAGATTTTGGTGAAATAAAAGCTTTTGGTTTGGACACATGGGGGGTTGACTTTGCACTGTTAGACGCTTATGGAGAGTTGCTAGGGAATCCTTTTCATTACCGTGATTCCCAAACTGAAGGAATGCTGGAAGAAGCTTTTCTACGTGTCCCCAGAGAGGATATATTTCGGCGGACTGGTATTCAATTTATGCGGTTGAATACACTTTACCAGCTACTGGCATTGAAAATTAGAAAATCCCCTATGTTACCTTTGGCTGAGACTTTCCTTACTATCCCCGATCTTTTCAATTATTGGTTGACCGGTATTAAGTTGTGTGAATATACAAACGCAAGCAGCACTCAATGTCTGTCTGTAGATACTGGTGATTGGGACTTTACTTTGTTAGAGATGATGGATATTCCAACAAAAATTTTTCCGGAAATTATCCAACCGGGGACCGTCATTGGTGATTTATTGCCGTATATTACTGACGAAGTTAATATAACGAACCTGCCAATTATCGCAGTCGCTACTCACGACAATGCCTCTGCGGTCGCCAGTGTACCAACCACAAGTGAATGTTATCTTTGCTCAGGTACATGGTCAGTAGTTGGATCGGAAATTAATAATCCAATCATTAACCAAAAAACACTACATTTTAACTTCACGAACGAAGGTGGGGTCTGCGGTACTACCAGTATCTTTAAGAACGTGGTTGGATTATGGATAATCCAGGAGTGCCGTAGGACGTGGGCTTCTGAGGGAAAAAGTTTAACCTATGATGAAATTTGTGTACTTGCTGCCGAAGCTCCACCTTTTACAGCCATCATCGATCCGGACGCAGTTGAGTTTCTAAATCCTGGAAATATGCCAAAGAGAATTAAAGATTACTGCCGACGAACGAATCAACAGGTGCCTGAGGATATCGGTTGTATCGCACGAACGGTGTTTGAAAGCCTGGCTTTGAAATATCGCTGGTGTTTCGAGAGGTTGGAAGAAATTCTTGGTCACCCAATTATTAGTATTCAAATTGTGGGCGGAGGCTCGCAAAATAAGTTGCTCAATCAATTTGTGGCAAATGCGATCAACCGACCTGTGATAGCGGGTCCATCCGAGGCAACCACATTAGGTAATCTTCTTATGCAAATGCTGGCACTGGGACATATATCCTCGCTGAGTGAGGGTAGGGAAATCATCAGCCATTCGTTCCAAACGCAATCCTATCATCCTGAAGAAACTGAAGAATGGGACGATTCTTACCCACTTCTTCTTGAACGACTTGGGTCAGTCTTGCTGGGATGAGGTTTTATCAATTATGACGAACTCCATGACACCTCGCGAACGAATATTAACGGCTCTAAATTTGAAAGAACCCGATCGTGTACCCATTGATGTGGGTGGCTGTTCAACCACAACGATTATTGGTGATGCGTACGAGCGAATAAAAGATTCTTTGGGGGTGACCGGGGAAACCCTTTATATGAAGCGCAAATCCCGAAGTATTCTTTTAGACGAAGTCGTTGCACAGCGACTTCATACAGATACACGAGCTGTAATGGTTGGTGGTCCTGATAATTGGGAAGATATCTATTTTGAGGACGGTTCCTTTAAAGATGAATTTGGTGTAATCTGGCGCAAAGCAGAAGGCGGTCACTACAATCCTCTTGGAAATCCGTTAAGCACTGCCTCTATTGGTGACATTGCCACTTATTCATGGCCAGATCCGTTTAACCAAGGTCGAACTCGTGGATTGCGAGCGGTCGCCAAAAAATTGCATGAAGAGACAGATTATGCGGTTGTTCTTACGTTGCCGTCAGGATTTGTACACCTGAGCACATATCTACGCGGTTTTGAGAACTTCCTGGTTGACTTTGCTTGGGATCAAAAATTCCAAGAAGCATTATTAGATCGCACACTTGAGTTCTTTCTAGGTCTAACAGACGCCGTTATGGAAGCTGTTGACCCATATGTGGATGTAGTGATGTACGGTGACGATGTCGCCTTTCAAAATGGACCCATGGTTGACCTATCTCGCTATCGAAAAATCATAAAACCTCGTCACAAGAAAATAATTGAAAATATAAAAAACAAATCGAGGGCTAAGATCCTTTACCATTGTTGTGGCTCAGTTAGGACATTGCTCGATGATTTTATTGATATGGGAATTGACGCGCTGAACCCGGTGCAGGTTTCATGCACCGGGATGGAGACTTCTGAGTTGAAAGTGGAATTTGGTGGTAGAGTCTGTTTTTGGGGAGCCATCGACACACAATCTGTGCTTCCCCTGGGTTCTCCTGATGATGTTAGAAAGGAAGTGAAAAAGAGGATAAACGATCTGGCTCCAGGTGGAGGCTATGTGCTGGCTTCAGTACACAATATCCAAGAAGACGTATCGTTGGATAATATCCTCGCAATGGTAGATACTGCTTTCGAAGTCGGGTAAGCTCACGTTAAGGCTACTGGAAAGGAATCAATGGACAAGTAAAAATAATCGATCTGCCAGATAACCAGTCCAATGTGATATTTGGAGATTTACTTTTGCTCTTTGGGAGCAGGATTATCTTGAGATTATCAAAAATTCCACGAGGCGATCAGATAATTCCAGATTGATAACTGGAAGTCTCTTAATAATAAACAAGTAGAGGAATTATGCAAACCCAACCCGAATGTTTAGAATGTTTCCTTCGCCAATCGATGCTTACTGCACAAAAGGTCACTGATAATCAGGATCTTGTTTTTGAAACAGTACAAGAGGTTTCGAAGCTACTACCTACATTTTCTCAACAACTAACTCCTGCAGTATCTGCCACATTAGTTAATAAAGCTGCTGCTGAATATTTACAGGTTATTGATCCATTCAAGGAGGAAAAGGAATCCTACAATCGACTTGCACTAAAAATATATCCTCTCTTGAAGGAGTATGTCGATCAAGCCAAAGATAAATTATATACAGCTGTTCGAGTTGCTGCCATAGGCAATGCTTTGGATTTAAGTGTTGTTGATAAGATCGATATCGATGATTTGTTTGCTATCTTGCCTGATACAGATTTTGCCATTGATCATTACACTCACTTTCTCTCCGATGTAAGTGAAGCCAAACATATTCTTTATCTTGGAGATAATGCAGGCGAGATTGTCTTCGATCGAGTTTTAATTGAATCGCTTCCAACCGGGTGTACGACATTCGCAGTTAAATCCGGACCAGTCGTAAATGATGTGACGTATGCAGACGCTTATCAAGTTGGATTAGACAAAGTTACACGGGTTATTGATACAGGCATTGATTATGCTGGAATCCCGCTCAATCTATGTTCCCAAGATTTCCGAAACCACTTCGAAAGATCAGATTTAATCATCTCCAAAGGGCAAGCTAATTATGAAACATTGAGTAATACGGATGCGAATATATATTTTGTGCTTAAAACAAAATGCAACTGCGTCTCAAGGGATTTAGGAGTGCAAAAAGGAGATATCGTAATCAAATCCCAAAGAGCAGGTGGATCGTTATAAATAATTTGTGAATTGTTTACAACCAAGGAAAAAGGAAAGTGAGTCAGAAAGCGTTCTTTGTTGCAATCGATCTGGGGTCAGAGAGCGGCCGCTGTATGTTGGGTAGTTTTAATGGTTCACGCTTCTTCCTTGAGGAGGTCTTCCGTTTCCCAAACGGGCCGATTCCGATTTTCGGTAATTTATATTGGGATCCTTTAAATCTATTTGCTCAGATAAAAGATGGCTTAAAATTGTGTGTTCAGCAGGTTGTGGAAGAGCTGGATAGTATTGCCATAAACACATGGGGAGTGGATTTTGTATTTTTAGACCGGAATGACGAGTTGCTGAGTAACCCCCATCATTACCGGGATGCCCGGACCGATGGGATCATGGAAAAAACTTTCAATTATGTCTCAAAGGAAGAAATATTCGAACGGACTGGCATCCAATTCATGAGCATCAACACAATCTATCAACTATTTTCGTTAGTAGTTAAAGGCTCGCCCGTTTTTGACGCTGCTCAAACCTTTCTCACCATTCCTGACCTATTTAACTTTTGGCTTACGGGACAAAAGGTTTGTGAATTCTCAAATGCTACAACTACGCAGTTATATGATCAGCGTAAAAGCTCTTGGGCAATTCCTATTATGGAGAAATTAGGAATCCCAATTCACATATTCCCTGAAGTTGTAGACCCAGGTGAAATTTTGGGTCCAATATTACCTTCACTGGTAACAGAGATTGGTATCCCACCTGTACCAGTGGTCACACCGGTTTGTCATGATACGGGATCTGCTGTGGCTGGGGTTCCATCGAAATCTAAGGATTTCGCCTTCATTAGTTCTGGAACCTGGTCGATCGTGGGAGTGGAAGTCGATGCACCCATAATTACACCCCAGACTCTAAGGCATAACTTTACAAACGAGGGAGGTTATGCAAAAACTGTTCGTTTTTCAAAAAATGTAATGGGGCTTTGGTTGATTCAAGAATGTCGTCGAACTTGGGCTCAAGACGGAAACAAGCTCTCATATTCAGAGCTTACATCGATGGCGGAAAGTGCAGTTCCGTTTATGTCTTTCATCGATCCCGATGGATCCGATTTTTTACACCCCTGCGATATGCCAGCCCGGGTTCGAGATTATTGCCTGAAAACTCATCAACCTGTTCCAGAAGAACCGGGGGCACTGCTGCGATGTTTGTTCGAGAGTCTTGCCCTTAAGTACCGGTTTATTATTGAACGAATTGAACAAATTCTTGATCGTTCCTTGAATCACGTTCATATAGTAGGTGGTGGATCTAAAAACCGATTACTCTGCCAGCTAACAGCGGATTCCACGAACAAACAAGTGATTGCCGGACCGGTAGAAGCGACTACTTTCGGGAATATAATCGTCCAAGCAATTGCTCTTGGTCATTTAAGCTCCCTGGACGAAGGCCGAGAAGTGGTGAGTAATTCTGCGGCCCTGCAATTTTATGACCCGCGTAACCTATCCCGATGGGATGAAGCCTATGAGCGCTTCCTCCAATTATCTCCCAGGGTTTAGTTTAACCGTATTGGATAAAGATTTTTTCAGCAAAATATAAGGAGCCAATTATGTTATTGCAGTCTCTTCGTGAAGAATTGGTACGGTACCACCTTGAACTTCCACACAATAATCTTGTCGCATGGACAAGTGGAAACATAAGCGCTCTAGATTCTGGATCTGGATTAATTGCCATAAAATCTAGTGGTGTGAAATACGATGAGATGTCACCTGAAAGTATGACAATAGTAAATATTGATGGAGAAGTTGTGGATGGTGAATTCAAACCATCCTCGGATACTCTCTCTCATTGTTATATCTATCGTCATAAACCTGATGTGATGAGCATCGTACATACACATTCGAGATTTGCGACAGCTTTTGCTGCACTGGGAATGGAAATTCCTTGTGTGCTAACTGCAATGGGGGACGAATTCGGTGGTGCTGTTCCTTGTGGCGGGTTTGCGTTGATCGGTTCTGATGAGATAGGTAGTGAAATTGTTCATTGCTTAAACCTATCAAAAAGCCCAGCAGTCTTATTACAAAACCATGGTGTTTTCACAATTGGAGATTCTGTCGAGGCTGCAGTAAAAGCAGCTGTAATGGTTGAAGATGTTGCAGCCACAGTCTGGCTAGCAAAACAACTAGGTGAGCCGAAATCGATCTCGCAAGAAGATGTTGATAAGTTGCATCACCGTTACACGCATGTATATGGGCAATAATTAATATAGCATTCCATAATAATTATTTCTACATGAATTCCTTTGTTTCAAAATTAATGATACTAACAAAACAACACTAAGTGGAACTTTATATAATAAGGAACGTAAAATGCAAGATATATTAAAGAAAATTTATTCTGGTGTTTTAGAGGGGGATTTAAATGCAGTCAAAGAGAATGTAAGATTTGGACTTGATGCCGGGATTAATCCCGAGGAGATGTTGAATGATGCATTGATACCTGCGATGGCTCGGGTTGGCCAACTCTTTGAAGCGGGGGATTATTTTGTACCCGAAATGCTAGTGGCGGCAAGGTCAATGCAAGGTGGTATGGAAATCCTAAAACCTTTACTGGTGGAGGCTGATATAAAGCCATCAGGAAAAATTGTCGCGGGAACAGTTAAGGGTGATTTACACGACATTGGTAAAAATCTGGTTTGCATGATGTTGGAGGGTGCTGGGTTTGAAATTATTGATTTGGGGGTGGATGTCTCCGCAGAAGAATTCGTCAAATCAGTCAAGGACAACAACGCAAATATTGTGGCTTTATCCGCATTGTTAACGACAACTATGCAGAATATGAAAGCCACAATTGAATTATTCGAAGAAACTGGACTTCGATCCAGTGTAAATATCATAGTTGGTGGAGCTCCTCTAACACATGCGTATGCTGAATCTATTCACGCGGATGGTTTTGCACCTGATGCCAGTCGAGCAGTTAGCCTGGCAAAATCGATAATGAGAAAGTAAAGCGAGTCGGTACGAATGAGGGTACCAGTATCTCGTGTCAATAGTTATAATGAGGAATATTCCTTTTACCAATAATTTGAAAATTTTTATTGGACAATAAACAAATGGAGGTTTTAGGTGGACGGTTGGAATGGAAGGGTTTTAGACGTAGATTTAGATAATGGCAAACATCAAGTTCGCGAATTGGATATAGGCATTCTCCAGAAATATCTTGGAGGGAGAGGTTTGGGTGCTTATTTTTTATATACGGAGTTACCAGACCATCACGACCCATTAGGTTCGAATAATATATTGGCTTTTTGTACAGGTGCTCTAACCGGAACTATTGTTCCCACAGGTGGAAGGTCCAGCCTCACAACTCTTTCTCCCCTCACCAATACAATATTGGATTCAAACAGTGGCAGTGCTTTTGGTGTCAGGTTGAAATGGACGGGATATGATGCGTTAATAATCCGCGGGAGATCTGATCGACCTGTTTGGCTTGAGATCAGCGATCTTGACGTACGGATTCACCCAGCTGATGATCTTTGGGGAGAAGAAGTACCTGAAACAATAAAACGATTGCAAAAGAAAGATTCCGCAGCTGTGTGTATTGGTCCTGCTGGAGAAAACCGGGTGCTCTTCGCTTCAGTCTTAGATGATCATGGGCGTTCGTACGGTAGAGGTGGATCTGGAGCGGTTATGGGTTCCAAGAACCTCAAAGCGATCGTTGCTACTGGAAAACATAAGCCAAATGTTGCTGAACAAGAGGCACTGAAGTTTGTTGATTACGAAGCTCGAAAAATGATTATTGCCTCTCCACGTACTTCTCAAGGACTACCAGAGTTTGGTACTTCTGTATTAATCAATTTAATGAACAAGTATGGTGTACTACCAACAAAGAATTTTCAAGAGGGTGAATTTGAAGGTGTCGAATCTATCTCTGGAGAAAGGTTGAGAGAAGAATTCCTAATCAAGAGAAGTGCATGTTGGGGATGCCCAATTGGGTGTAAGCGGGTAACTAAAACGGATCAGGAAAAGGGTGAAGGTCCTGAATACGAAACAATATACGCACTCGGATCGAATTTAGGAATAGACGATTTTGAAACAATTATTGAGGCTAATTATTTATGCAATCGATTGGGGCTTGACACCATATCCACTGGCGCAACCATTAGTTGCGCAATGGAATTAGTACAACGAGGGTATCTCAAGAGTGAACTCAATTTCGGAAGGGCAGATCTCCTATATCGAACGATTGAAGATATCGCTTACAAAAAAGATTTAGGCAATGAAATGGCCAATGGATCACGTCGTTTAGCGATTAAGTACGGTGCACCCGAATTGGCAATGCAGGTTAAAGGGATGGAGATGCCAGGATATGACCCACGAGGTATGAAGGGTCAGGGATTACTATATGCCACTTCCAATAGAGGTGCCTGCCATTTAAGAGGGAATATGCTTGGTCCAGAACTGCTTGGAGCTCCAAAAATGATTGATCGCTTTTCGTCTCAGGGCAAAGCCGGTATTCTGATCGTCATGCAGCATACAAGTGCGGTGATTGATTCTATTGGCATGTGTAAATTTGTAAATTTTGCCATTGGAGACGAGTTTTTTGCCCGGATGCTTTCAGCTGTAACGGGTTTTGAATACGAGACACAGGATATACTCCTGACGGGTGAACGTATTTGGAATTTGGAACGCTTATATAACTTACGGGCTGGTTTTACCCACAATGATGATAACCTTCCGCCGCGCTTTCTCCAAGATCCACTTACAAAAGGCAGCAGTCAAGGTCAAGTAGTTGAATTGGACCACATGTTAAAGGACTATTATCGGTTTAGATCCTGGACGGAAAAGGGAGTTCCTACTACCCGCAAGTTGGAGTCATTGGGTTTAGATGAATTAGTAAATGAAAATCAAAAGGAGCTTTCCCATGCTTGAACAATTTCAGCAATTCGGCGAGGATCTTTTCTACAATGGATTGACATCATCCCATGGTGGCAATTTGAGCGTCCGCATGGGGGATAGAATCATCATCACACGCACAGGAGCGATGCTAGGTCATTTAAAGGAATTTGATTTAATAGAAACTGGGTTAGAAGAAAATGATAGTGGAGTAATGCTTGCGTCCACAGAATTGATTGTACATCGAATGATTTATCTGCAGACGTCTGCGCTGGCAATAGTCCATTGCCACCCTCCACACGCTGTTGCTTTTTCATTGATTGAAGAGGACGCTATCATTCCGATAGACAATGAAGCTTCTTATTTTCTACACAAAGTCCCCATAATCCAAGCTGAATTTACTGCCGGTTCAAAAGAGGTTGCCAGTTTAGCTGCAAATAAATTACGTGAATATAAAATAATCATGTTGCGCGGGCATGGATGTTTTTCTACAGGTCCTGTGTTGGAGGAAGCATACGAATGGTGCAGCGTCCTGGAGGAATCGTGCAAAATTGGTTACCTAACCCGGATGTTACAACTGCAGAAGGCAACCTTTACGGGAGAAATGGCTAGTGAACGCATTGAATACCGTAAACACTCTGCAGAATATGATACATGGTAATTTGTGAAGTAAATCACGAATCACACTCTGCTAATTTACGCACTACTTTCCTGACCTAATTGGTTATGGTTTGAAACATTAACACGCTGGAGCAATCATTTCTAGGCCTGGACGGGCGCCCTTGCCTTAGGCGTGATTATTTTCCCTCATTGACTGCCTCTTCAAAGGAGATAACCGCCTGTCGAGTGAGTTCATTTTCTAACAAGTCATCGATTATTTTTGGCAGGAGCGTAAAGGTGTTCAACCCCCTTTCGGCAAGTGCTTTTAGATCAGCCGTTTGACGGATGCTGGCGACCAATAACCGCAGAGGGCTGTCCATCGCGGCAACAATTCGCCCCATGCTGATCACTTCCTCAATCCCATTCAACCCACAGTCCGTCATCCGTCCCAGATATGGTGCCGCGTAATTGGCGCCCAACGCAATCGCGATCAATAACTGCTGGGCTGAATGAACAGCTGTCATGGTCACATTGGACCCTTCGGCAATCAGCTTTCGTGCACACAGAATCCCTACTGGGGTGATCGGTACCTTTACCATCACACGCTGGTCGATCCCTGCCAATTCACGTGCTATCTTCAGCATTTGCTCCATCTCACAACCCCACACCTGTAAGTGGATCTC
>Ga0209986_10001316_pt1 | contig 23820 bp, 17 predicted proteins | sample BlataG_FD_183168 | JGI IMG/M metagenome (GOLD analysis project Ga0209986, IMG submission 183168) | Deep subsurface microbial communities from Black Sea to uncover new lineages of life (NeLLi) - Black_00105 metaG (SPAdes) (version 2) | ecosystem: Environmental > Aquatic > Marine > Oceanic >... | reverse complement strand
TAGCCATGAAGTGGCTCCTTAAACAGGCACGCCCTGAGTACCGCTTTCGCGTGTTCAACCCCCATGCGAAGGACTACCCTGGCCTCCTGAGAGCTTTCAGGGACGGCAAAGCCAAGATCGCTAACGTAAAGCCGATCAACGATCTTGGCATCAAGGAAGAGTTCGGGGGTTTTTACGTCTGGTCCTCCGATCCCGTAAATTTGGAGACTCTCAAAGAGTTCTTCGAAAAGCGGGGAATGGACACTTCTTGGATTTGGTAAATGGCTCTTCACCCCTCGCTTTTGATCCTCAAGGAAAGCACGTTCTCCTACCAAGTCTCATCCGGGGACCCATGTAAGGGGTCGTGGTGCTTTACGCTTGTCCTCAATCAAAATGGAAAGATTGGCGTTCGAAACATCAAAAGCCCCACAGGATCCATTTGCGATAGCGGTACACAGATCCCTCAAAGCGTCCTTGACGCGATCGGGATGGCAAAGAATCAGGTTCAGAACATCGTGGCACAGACAAGCACAATCAATGGGACTTTGAACTTTGTCGATCAAACAGGGCAATCGGTTGTGTTTGCGACGCCCTTTACGGATACGAGTTACCGGGTGTACGTCACTCTGGAAGACTTTATCGACTATCGCATCATCAATAAGACAACAACAGGTTTTGATATTGAGTTGAATGTGACCTACACGGGTCCGGTTCAATACGACGTTTTTGTGTAGGAGTGGACATGGCAAATAACTTGAAGAAAGCAGCCGTCAAATTGGCTCAAGACAACCCTGAGTTCCGGAAAGCGCTCTTGGCCGCAATGCGTTCTCCGATCAAACCTGGAATGAAGTTTGAGGATGAGCACGGGACCTGGATTGTCGTGGAGCTACACCGGGGAACCACAGACATGTGGGTGGTATATTTGGAGAAACGGGGGCGTCATCATTCAAAGGTGGTCCCTGGATCGGAGCTTATGCGCTTTTACAAGCAGGTACGAGCTTCTAAGACGGCCTCTGAGATGTCTGAGGAGGCGTGGGACAAGATCCACCAGAAGATGGCCAAGATCGCCGCTTCCGTCCTTCGGAATGGCACAACTCACGATTACTGGGCATCTACGGCCTCGCTCCCGCGCGATGTGGGGCACGGGATGTACCTCCAGTTTGGGACGCAATCATTCCCAAGAGAAAGCAACGCATACTTTAGTGTTTGGTCCCCCATGCTCCCACGGGGTGCCACTTGGGAAGATTGGGGACCGCTCTATTCAGATCTTCAAGATCTCTTGCGACGCTTTCAAAGCTCCCCCATCATCCGTAAACTGGGTCGTGTGAGCTTCAAGGCTACAGATAAGGTAACCCAAGTCTGGATTGATATCCCTCCCGGAGGGCGTACGGAGAGAGCGGAAAGGACTCTGCTGAACGTGGCCAAAGTGCTTACAGACAAGGTCTCCAAAGAGATCGTCAAGGCTCGTTCTGACGGGAGGTTTTCCTTGAAAACCGGCTCGGCTCGGCTTATCCCGTCCTTGCGGCAGAAGATCAATGCTGAGCTGGTCCGTGAAGGGTTTGGTGGCCGTGGCCGTTGGCGCAAGCCGGATCGGGGGTACGCCAAGGCCCTAGAAGTCTTGTCCAAGTTCGATATCGAGCTGGATGAGGTAGTCAGCCCTCACCTTTTTCGCGGGCCTCAAGGAAGGGTGATCGTGGACCTTGCCTTCTCTAACCCGGAAGACCCTTTTTCTCCTGAGTCCATTTCCAACTCTGTCCTTCGTTTGGACTTCACAGACGTCGGGAACGGGTACGAAATTATCGGATACCTGAGCTAATATGCCTGTACAACCGCCATTCCGTAGCGACGCTTTTCAAGTCGAAAACGCCGATGCACCAGTAGGCCCGCGCCTCGTTGAGGCGGATCTACTGGACGGGTCGATTCGTTTTACGGACCCTCGTGTGCCTTTGGGGGTGAACCTGGCGGAGCTGGCGGGGCTTCAGCGGGCTCAGAACGTGATCGTGGTCTCTCAATCCGGGATCGCTGCAAGTAAAAATGAGGACGGAGACCCTATCACGACCATCCAGGGGGGCTTGGACGCGGTGCCCGATGGGGCAGACGTGGACAACCCTTGGCTTGTCCTGGTGGCTCCTGGGCTCTATGCGGAGGACATCCTCTGGGTCAAGGACGGGGTCGAGCTTCGGGGACTATCTCGCACAGGGGTGCGAATCCGCAACCTAACCGTACAAAGTACGGTGCGGGTTGTGCGCGGTCTTTTTACGGTGCCGCAGATTGGTCGAATCTCCAACCTCACGCTAGAGCAGGTGGGGGTCAACGCCTGCGTTGACTTTTTGACGGCGCAGTTCGCATCGGGATCTTTGACCTTTGCCGGCGTACCCCTCCCCGGAGATTCCTTTGACATCAACGGGACTACGCTTACGGCTGTAGCCGCTGGGATGGCACCGGGGCCCTTTGAATTCGAGATTGGTGCGGATGTCAATGAGACTGCGGAGAACGCAGCGGAGGCGATTGCCAATCCGGTCAATGGTCTCGTGAACCTTGTGCTCCCTACCGTTTCTGGTCCGATTGTGACTTTGAGAGCCCGAAATCCCGGAGTTGCGGGTAATGCGATCACACTCAACACGAGTGTTGCTTTGGTGATCGTGATCTCGGGCCCGACCTTTACGAACGGGATGAACTCGGCGACAAATAGCCCCGTTGCGTCGAACAGCTTCGTGATTGAGAACTGCACTCTGGTTCCGGATTCGGGACTGGGGAAGCAGGTTCAAGCGGTTGCGGTGAACAACATCGAGGTTCGAAACTGCTCTTTTGAGGGGTCCTTGCCTGGCAGTGAGGTGCTGGTAAGCAACTGTGCGCGTCTCCGTTTGACAAACATTTTGGATGCACAGGGAGTGCGGTTTTTGTATGACAGCGCCGCCCCGGAGTTGCCTACGAACCCGGCCTCGGGGCTGTTTTTGACCAACGTGGTAGGGGCTAACCTTGAGATGTTGGTGCAGGGTGCCGGATCTGTTCGGGGACGTGATTGTTCTTTCACCACGATGGGAGTGGCTGAGAATGTACCTTTCCGATTCTCGTCGTCGTCTTTTGGGGTCGTGACGATCACAGGAACATCGCAGTTGATCTTGGAGAGATGCACACGAGATCAACTTGTCTTTGCGGGGGCGCCTACCGTTAGCGAGGACTTCTTCCAGGGGGAAGTGGTGTTTGCCAACGTTGATTTCGTGGCTGTGTCCTTTGACGCTCCGCAACCTAACTTGAACTATCAGGTGCTGTTGGAGTCGGAGTTGGAGCCAGTAGCGGTCACGGATATCCCCTTTGTTCGTAACCGAACCCTGACGGGGTTCGAGATTGCTTTCCCCGCAGCAACGCTGCAAACGACCACCATTAGGTTTGTCGTTCAGCGTAACCCCCTCTTGTGAATGTCAACCATGTCGACTGTAAAGAAAGTAGCCCTGAAGTTGGCTCAGGAGAACCCTGAGTTCCGCCGTGCCCTCGTTGCAGAGCTTCTCAAGGAAGCAGCTCCCCCCAAGGCGAAGATGGAGGCGGCTCGCAAGGTGATGCGAGAGATCGCCAAGAAGTTAGGCAAGGACCCTGAGAGACATGTCTTCTCTCAAAAGGACTTTGAGAAGGCATCTAAGGGAGACAAGGATGTCCTTAGACTCTTGGAGACCGAGTTTACCGGACGTATCGACGTCCTCCCTGGGGCGAAGAAGAAGGGTGCAGACAAGAAAAAGACCAAAGCGGTTCGGCGAGCATTCAATGCTTTGGCGGATGCCAGTTTTGATTTGAAGGCGGCTCAGCGAAGCGCAGATCTCAAGGGGGATGCCCAGTTCGCCAAGCTTGTCAAACAGGTTGATACTCTCACTCAGAATATGATGAAGCATCTCAACCAACACTATCTTTGGGACTAAGTATGGCACACGAAGACGACGATTTTTGGAATGACTTCACTCTGGGACAGCACAAGAGTGCATCCCCTCTTGATGACTACCTGTCGTCAAAGCAGTTGAGTGAGCTTATGGTGTTGACCGACAAGGGGCGTGAAGCCGCAGCATTGCCGGAATACGCCTTGGAGGCGGGTACGCGCGTGGCTTTCATTACCAATATCGGATCGGTATTGAGCTACCAAGATCCTCCGGCTCCGCATACTGAGGGCACGATTGTGATGACCAGGACTGCGGATGGAGATGCAACCCATCAGGGTGACATGGTGTTTGTCAAGTGGGATGACGGCCGGTTCATGGCTTCTCACCGGGAGCACCTTCGACGCGCTCCATCGAACACAAAGCGGGCTTCGAGCTTCGTGAAGCGAGTTTCTAGTTTGGGGGATTTGACGGATTTCCTATCGTCGTCCAACGGGGATGACTTGATCCACAAGGCGACCCAAGATTTGTGGTCCATGGAGAAGGATGAGAGTGGAGAGCTAGTAATCTCCCGTCTGTTTTCCGAAACCGGTGAGCCTTTGAAGGTGTGATTGCCAAATTGAAGTCGGACGCTTAGTGCATGATGATGTTACATATCGAGTTGCTTTACGCTATGAAATAAGACGAGCGGCTCACGAAATTGCGTCGGGGCATTCGTTCCAGACGCGAACCGCCTCATTGCGAGATGTCACCCCAGAGGTTTTGACGGCCTTTGGAGAAGGGTTCTTGATGCAAGGTTCGGCCAAGGAAGCGTTCTTTGGCAACATCAAGAGGCGGCTTCAGAAGGTCTGGGATTTCTTGAAGCGAGCCCCCAAGGCTTGGGAGACCCTCAAAAAGCACCTCGGGGTGAAGGATGTGTCCGAACTCCCTGGGAAAATCAAGCAAATGGCGAAGGAGGGGATCAAGGCGCTTGGGAAGGTCATTTCCAAGCTCAAAAACGTGTTCCCGTTCTCGATGTACTTTGTGCCCAAGGGCAAGCTCCCAGGGCTTACCGACTTGCTTCAGAGGATTGTCGATGCGAGCCCGGCACTCAAAAAAGCACTGTCTCGGGTGAATGATAGCATCGTGCAGCCCCTAGACCGGATCCTCCAGAAGTACCTACCGAACCTCTCACGTCCGCTCAAGGCGGCGATCTTCATCTGGATCTGGTTAAACGTTGCCGAGATCTCTTGGGACTTTTCATCGTTGATAGCTGGATTCACGGGTGGGATCTCTTTGGGGGAGCTGTTTGGGTCCCTTCCTGAGAGTGCAATTGGAGCGGTGCTGGCATCCCTGGGGGTGGGGTTTCACTTGCTCCCGGTCATGCTCGTCGCTCGGATCTTGTGGCTGGTTGCTCAGAATTACCTGGAGTGGGTTCCCGGGAAGGGGCTCAAAGTGCGATGGGATCGGATTACGGGGGAAAGAATGCCTCCGGAAATGGTCCCAGCCGTCTAAAGTATTGAGATTTTTCCTATAGCTACACCTGGTGTAAGGGACTTTTCGTGTCACGACCCAATCCAAACCGCGTTGCAGAGGCGTATCTGGCCCGTAAAGGGCGATCGAAGGTAGCTGGAGAAGTTATCTTCCGTAAGGATATGTCCAACGACGCCAGTGCGTGGGCATTTGGTGGCGTAGGGCCCTCCGAGCGGAAAATCATCAATGATTTCAACTACTCGCCGAAGAACATGAAGCCTTTGGCGAAGGTGCTGCGAGCAACCTTAGCAGCTTTAGGGCACACCCTTTCGGCTTATCAGACCTTTGCCAAAATCAAGTCAGCCAAGGTATCCCCGGACGGGAACCTCGGTGGCAAAGGCTACATCATGAAGATTCAAGACATGCGGAAGCAATACATGAATGTTGTGGAAGCCTTGTCTGCTCTTTCTGACACCCTTTACGATGAGACGAACGCACCCCACTGGGCGGCGATTTCCCGCCAAGAGGACGACGAGGATCGTGCCGAGATTGTGGATCTGATTCAGGATGCGGAGGAGATCCGTGAAGATCCCCAGGAATGGGCTGAAGAACAAATGGAAGAGGAATTTGACGAGTCTGAGGGTTCGTCCAAGACCGCTTCAAGAGTTGCAAAGAGGTGGATGGATCGCCTCCCAGGAGGACTGGCTGACAAGCGATCCCCGGACCAGTTCGAACCACACTCTTTGGCGAAAGGTGTGCAGGTTGAGACCGAACACACGGATGATTTCTTTGTCGCCATGGAGATCGCTATGGACCACCTTACCGAAGACCCGGATTACTATGAAAAGTTGGAGATGGTCGAAGGAGGAAAACACTGATGTCTAAGAAGGCCAAATCCAAACTCCCCAGCGAACTCAATGAGAACTGGGGCTCGAACTACCTTATGGACGGGTTCGACTTTGATATGGATTACGGTCATGGGGTCCGTGATCCTTCAGGTAAAGAGGGGCTCCCCCAGCCTCCTCAGTCTGGGTTTGCCAAGCTTCCTGACGGTTTGATTGTCGGCGAGTGTGATGATATCGACTTCTCGGATACGGTCATTTCTGACGATGAGGCTCTATTCGATCTAGCTGACATCGGGATTACCGATGTGGAGGAGGCCGACCCGAACCTGCCTTCTCTGGCCGAGGTGGTCCGCCAAGCAAATGTAGTCTCTGTACCACGAGAGGACTGGGAGAACACTGGGATTGTCGATCTTACGTGGCTTTCCGGCGCATATCAGGACCCCGAGCGCCTTCCGGACGATCCCACGGACGGCATGATCACGGAGCTTCAGGAATGTTGGGGGGACCGGACGGATGGCATCTACCGTATCGATTTGAAGGACCGAGAGGATCTTCTCTATCTTGAGGAGGTAGACGGCCCCGAGGACGACGACAAGCTACATGCAGAGAAACTGGCGAGCCTTGTCCGTTCGGCCATGCGCCAGTCGACAGCGGGATCGCCCTTAGACAAGATTTTGAAGGATCTGGGTAGCCAAATTCGACCCAAGGAGGCCAAGCATATTGCGAAGGCCGTTCAGGCAATCAAGGCGGAACATGGTTTGGTGGGCAACGTGTACATTCGGGCTTCTGCCTTCCCTGGATTGCATCGAGGGAAATGGTCAAAGCAGTTTGCTAAGGCCGCGAAGAAGGCCCGGTATCTGGTCGCGTGTCCTGGAGAGGACTGCTCTGGATGTGCCTGCTCGACGGGTCTGAAAGAGGTTTCTTCCCCCCAGGAGATCGACTGGGATTGGGTGTACGCCAAGTATGCTCCTGATCTGATTCACACTGGACGTTTGGACCCTTCGTCAAAGAAGGCATCTGACAAGCGAGAGTTGCTTCGTCAAGCCTTCCTGGCGGAAGTACGCTTGCCCAAACGACACATTGAGACCACCAAGGTTCGGCACACAATGCCGGCAGACCTTGTGACCAAAAAGGAAGCGGAGAAGGCCCTTCGGGAGCATCAACCTTCTCCTCGTGAAGTGGTCTCGCGTGAGGAGAAAATCCGGGCGAATGAGCGTAAGCATGTGCAAAAGCAGGTGCTTGCGTGGAAGAAGGCTGGCCTTCTTTCAGAATCCGAGATCAAGACACTTGTGTCGAAACGGTTGGAGCCCGCAGACCTACTCAAGTCCTCGGCGACGCTGATCGTGCAGAGGGTCAAGAAAGCCAAGTATCAGGGGGACGGCGAGGGCCGGCTCAACACGATCCCGGAGGTGGGATACGAAGAAGCCCGAGCAGTCTTGGCCTCTACCAAGAGGGCTGATACGCTGAAAAACGATCGTCAGCGTGTTGCAGAGCGGTGGGTCAAGCAGGCTATGAACGAGGGCTTTGCGGGTCACGAGTTGGACCAGCTCATTGACCGGAAGTTCATGTCCCGTGTTGCCTCTGAGGTATCAGGGAATCTGGTGCAGATCCGCAAGAAGCATGAGGGCTTGGCAGGGCACCTGTATGTGGACGCTTCAGCGTATGCGTCAAAGACAGGGACTACCGGATGTGAAGAGGGTGCTCTCAAGCACCGGGCCAACAACCTAAAGTTTGTCCTCTCGATGGACCGTTGTGGATCCTGCGTGTTCCGTAACGCAAATAACAAGTGCCAGAAGTACAATAAGACCTTGACCGATGTGGTCCCGCACCCAGATCCCGAAGCTTACCAGCGTGCGATGATTGCGGCAAAGAACGAGACGGACCAAGAGGAAACCGCGGGTCTGTTTCAGGGTAACGACATACAGCGGGACTTGAACATTGTCGATGAGTTTGGGCTGCACAACGCGTCCCTAGACGATGTAGAAGTTGAGGACGAGCTTCTTCCTTCGACGTTGAAGGACGTGTCTTTTGGGGGGTTTGAGGTATGAGCGTCTTTGACAAGTGGTCCTTCATGTCGGATCAATCCTCTAGCTGCGTTGAGTCACTTCAATGGCTATTGGCGTGTTTGCGTCAACAGTACATGATGTACCAAAACGCCCATTGGCAAGCGTCAGGAGACGGCTACTACGGCAATCATCTCCTGTTCCAACGTCTTTACGAGGGGGACGAAGAGAACGACAGCGATGAGGGGATCCAAGGGGATATCGATGCCCTTGCCGAGCGCTTGGTCGGTTTGTTTGGCACCCCCTCAGTAGATATCGATCGTCTGATGCCCAAGATGATGGCTTGGTGTGATAGGTGGTGCAAGGTTTCGTGCCATCATCGTCGCGCTCTGGTTTCGGAAGCCGATTTTCAGAAGGTCATCGCGTACTCAATCAAGGCTCTAGAAAAGGATGGGCGTATGACGATTGGGTTGAAAAACCTTCTTGAAGATCTGGCCGATCGTCACGAAGTCAACATGTACCTTATTCAGCAGGTGCTTAGGCCCCCGGGGGAGTAACAGCTATGCCAGGTTCTTCACAGCCAAAATTCAAGATTCTGGTGGCTAACTTTTCCAGCCCGATGCCGAGCTTGCTGCGAGGTCGGTTGGCGAACGTAGGGCCGGTCAAGATCCGAACGGGGTTTGAGTTCCGTCATCTTCCTCAACTAGGGTTCGCAACTACCCTAGTGGGATCCGGGATGGCACGTAGTGTTGTGGTCTCGACGCTCCAGGAGAACTTGGAGCCCTTCTTGACGAACCCCCCTCAGCGCCCTACAGGCATCGTGGAGGTAACGGACAACGGGTTTCAGGGGACCTTTGCGAGCTTGTATCTCGGCCCCTACGAGATCGTATCGAACCGTGACTATGTGGTGGGCGGTGGGGCCGGAGCGACGGCCACGAATATTGCAGCGGCGATCAGCAATCTTCCTGGTTATGACGCGATAGCGGCGGGTGCCGTGATTACCGTTGAGGGCCCAGAAGGCGCGGTTGGAGACCGTCTTCGCTTCCGGGCCGCATATCGGGGAGGGGCAAAAAACTTCACGTTCACCTTTGTGAGCGAGGATGAGAAATTGGACTACGCTCCAAACTTGAGTCCGCTTCGTCCTCCCACGATCCTTCCCCCGTGAGGGGATAGATAGAAAGGAGGGCGCATGGCGGCCCCAAACCATAGAACCAGACAAGAGCTTTTAGATAGTCTTCCAAAGAATGCTGTTCGCCTTAAGGTGCGCAATGAAAAAGGCATTGAGCAGTGGAGAGATATTGAAAACGGCCACGACAATGTAGCGGACACTGACGATATCGTATTGGATACACATGGCGTTCCGATTACGATGGACAACCATCCAGGCCGTCGTAAGAAGCCCAAGCCACAAAAGCCCGCCAACGCCAAGATTGCGGAGATTGCCCAGCTTCGTAGGGAGTTCTTCAAGCGAGACGATCTCCTTACCAAGGTAGAGAAGGATGTTGAGTCCGACGATGTCTTGCACTTTGTCATGCAAGGGTTTGCTCGTGAGGCTGCCTCGCTGGAGTTCGAACGCCAACAGGCCGAGATGGGGGGTCGTGAGACGAGCCAGATCAGTCTGCGGAGAATCAATGCGTTGAAGGCGGTGGCGGACACTTGGCTAAAGCGCAAGGACCAGATTGCTAACAAGACCATCGATATGAACAGTACGGCGTTCAGCCGTCTGTTCTCATTCATCGTGGAAACCTTTAGAGAAGCTCTTGCCACAGAGGGCGTCACCGCAGACGAGATCCAGGTGATCATGACTGCACTCTCCGAACGCATTAGTGATGATACATGGGAGGAAGAGGCCCGCATTGCCATGAAGGGCGGTGATTGATGGGCGCAAAGAACAAAGGGTTTGGTGCCAATCTCGCCCGCATTGCACTCACTTCAGGCAAACAAGGAAAAGCCAATCAAGGTTCTGATGTCGTTGATATCATCACCTTTATCGAATCTGAGTGGGGGCTGGGAATGCGCTTGTTCCCAATCCAACGGGTCATCCTCAAAGCCACCTATGGTATTGAGCTTGATAACGACCCGAATAACCGCTTCAAGATCACGGATTGGAAGCGTGAGAACGAAAGATGGTTAACCGAAGCCGAATACCTGGCCTACTTGTACGATGACGGGCGCTCCAACATCCGTGAGGTTATCCCGGGTGTGGAGCGTCGCAACATGATTCTTTCTATCGGCAGAAGGTCCGGGAAGTGTGTTTCAGGTGACACTCTTGTTTTGACCAATGAGGGTATTTCGCAGATCAAGGACTTGGATCCAGAGCCCTGCTCCGATAAAGAGATCAGCCCTTTTCAAATTCAGGTAGCTCAGGAGGGTAAGAAGAAATCTCATTCGGCTTACTTCTATCGAGGGGGGGTGCGGGAAACTCGGAAGTTCAAAACTCGATGTGGGTTTGCCCTTGAAGGCACTCCCAACCACCGTGTCCGGGTGATGGGGGCGGATGGAAGGATCCAGTGGAAATACCTGGATGACCTACGAGCAGGGGACTTTGTAGGGATCCATCGAACAACCGATCTCTGGGCTTCGAATTACGTTGATCTTACCGCTTTCCATAACAACCGAGGGTACAAAGAGGTTCAATTCCCAGAGTCTTTGACTGAGGACTGGGGCAGGTTTCTAGGCTATCTGGTTGGAGACGGCTCTTGGACATTGAAAAACGGTATATCCGTTACAGTCGCACATGATGAGACCTGGGCAGAACTGACTGCACTCATGGAGCGATTGCTGGGGGAGCCTCCAAAAGTTAAGAAGGATCTCCGAACTGCGACTACCGGAAACTTGTCGGTTTTCGGTTTAGGTTGGAGATCTTTTTTTGACAGTTTGGGCTGGACCCAAACTTCAGGGAGGTATGAAAAAAGGACACCCTGGGTGATTATGAAGTCACCTAAATCGGTGGTGTGTGCATACCTCCGTGGCCTGTTTGAAACGGATGGGGGCGTTGAAAGCAACGGAAAAACCGTTTCCTTTAGCAGTGCCTCTTATGAGTTAGCCCGAGAGACTCAGACCCTCCTGCTAAACCTAGGGATTGTGTCATCTCTCAAATTGAAGTGGGTTGAGAAAACCCAACGTCATTACTATATCTTGTCCATTCGCGGTCTTAGGTCTAGACAAGCATTTTGCGATCTCGTGGGATTCGATTCTCGGAAGAAACAGGGACCCTTAGAGCAAAGTTTAGCCTTGGCGACAAGAGAGGGCAAAGATTCTGAATCCGTTCCTTACCAACGGGAATGGTGTCGTAGGCTTTTGGAATTGGTGCCCAAGGCGAAGATGGGCCAAGGGTGGTGTCGCACGCATATGCGGGGAGCGCTTGGAAACACCATCAAGACATCTTCTTCAGAGCGTCTAACGTATCCAAGAATGAGACAAGCCCTCTCTTTGGCCAGGGAGTTGGGCTTAGGGGATAGCGAGGAGTGTCGGCACTTTGAAGATCTTTTGGCAGCAGATTACTTCTGGGACCCCGTATCCTCCATAAAGGATAGCCAAACAGAAGTTTATGATTTCAATGTTCCGGACGGGGAGAGCTTTGTTGCTAATGGAATTACAAACCACAACACCCTTTTGAGTTCCTGTGTTGCTGCCTATGAGGTCTACAAGCTGATCAAGAAAGGGAACCCTCAGAAATACTATGGGGTCGCCCAATCAAACACCCTTCAGTTGATCTCAGTTGCTACAGGGAAAGACCAGGCGTCGCTTCTGTATAATGAGGTGTCCTCCCACTTCAAGCGCTGTTCGTACTTCAAGCAGTACACAGCGAACAACACGATGTCGTATGCGAAGTTCCAGACTCCGTATGACATCGACACTTACGGCCCCTACGCTGAGAATGAAAAAGCGAAGGCCAGCATCATGGTTACCTTCAAGGCATCGAATGCCGGAGGTATCCGTGGTTCTGGTAACGTGGTCATCATCATGGATGAGGTCGCCCACTTTGTGGAAAAGGGGGGCGGGTCTGCGGAGGCTGTCTATGATGCTGTGGCTCCCTCGGCGGCGGCGTTTACCCCCAAGGATGATGAGGGGAACCCAATTGACGGTCCAGAAACCAAATCGGATGCTCGTATCATCTTGATTTCGAGCCCTTTGGGTAAGCAGGGATTGTTTTACAAGCTGTTTCGGATGGGGATGGATAACGCCCCAGGATCCGAAAACATGCTGTGTATTCAGGCGCCTACTTGGGAGGTCAACCCAACGATCTCTGCCGGCGTGTTCAAGGAGAACTACGCCAAGGACGCCAACGTGTTCTTTACAGAGTTCGGTGGCCGATTCTCCGACCGAACCCTGGGTTGGTTGGACGATCCCAAGGATCTGTTGGCTTGTGTGATTCCGGGCCTGCGCCCTCGTTCCCGAGGAACCCCCCGTCTTAGCCATTACCTTGGCTTCGACCTTGGTCTTGTGGGAGACCCCAGTGCTCTAGCGATTACACATGTGGCCCCAGAGGGGGATATCGTTCTTGATTACATCGACACTATCCAAGCAGGGTTTGGGGAGTTTACGGACAAAGAACGCCTGGAATTCGATGACATTGCTGATTGGATTTACCTGATCTCTCGTCGATTCTACATCGCTGAGGGGATCTTTGACCAGTGGAACGCCATCCCTTTGGAGCAGGCTCTTGCCAAAAAAGGGTTGCAGCAACTTCGGGGGGAACACATGACCGCAGTGAAGAACTCGGAGATGTATCAGAACTTCAAGGCGATGATGTGGGATAAACGGTTGCAGTTGTTTGACTACACCCCACAAGATCGGGCCCGAGCGAAACAGAGGGATGAAGAGCTTCCTGAGCACATGGCGTACCTCCAAGAGCTTTTAGAGCTTCAAGCTGAATACAAGTCCAAGTACATTATCAATGTGGCAGCCCCCCAGGTAGAAGGGAAACACGATGACATGGCGGATTGTATTGTTCGTTCTGTGTGGCTGGCTTCCAATAACATGGGCCGCAGAGGGCACATTGCTGGCCAGAAAAAACGGAACGCCCCTGCCGGGATTGGGGTCCCCGGGGTGAGCGCTGCTATGCGTCGAGCGGCGCACCGGAGAGCGCTCGCAGGGGGTTCGGACCCCAAGCGACAACCACCAAAGCGTAGGAGACGTTACTGATGTCAAAACCCCTTGCACTCATGGCCCCGAATCGGGCAGACCACCGGTTTCTTTTGAACCTTGTGGACACCTTCTACAAGAAGAAGGGGTTTCAGGCTACTCCTGAGCTGTTTGACCGTGTGAATGCGGTCTTCTATAAGATGGGCGGTTCCTGGGAACGGGTATTCAAGGGGTCCGGGACAGACGTGGATCTACTCAAAAGGATCCTGAAAGTAGCGGCAAAGTGCAAAATCATGAAGAAAGCCCCTTCCTTTCGGTAGAGTGTAAGCTGTGTCAGTACGCGACGACATCGATGACTACAATCGAAAGACGATCCAAGAGATCCTTTCGGAGAGAGTTAAGCGTCAAATGCGTGAACGGCGTGATGAGGAGACGAAAAAGAAGCGTCTGATTCGAGAAGCACGTCAAAAGGCGACGGCGGAGACTAGGGAGCGTCGGGAAAGGGCGATCCTCCAACAACGGAAGGAGCGAGTTGCTTCCGTTGCTCCCGCGATTGACCAGAACATCCAACAGGCCCTTCGCTCCCTGACTGCCGCTCTGAATGCGGCGGAGTCTGTTCGTGTGAATCGTTATACAGAGGAGGGGAGACAGCACCACCAAACGGTGAAGGCCCTTCAAACGGCTTTGGGGGCTGTTCGAATGGCAAGTCGCCAGAAGGCATCCTCTGTTTCAGAGACTGACGTTGATATCAGTGAGTGAGGCTCCACATGGCAAAGAAGAAAGATAACCAGGGCGAACGAGAAGTAATGCGTATGCCCTTACGGCCGCACGTGACGACCGGACGGCCCACGGACCAAAAGAAACTGGTTCTAGGTTCTATGCGGGCTCAGGCACGGACTGCCGGGGCCGGATATCGAGCCAAGGTTGCTGCCGGTTGTGGGGTCGGAGGTGGCGGATTTGGTGGGGGGGCCGGGGGCGGCGCCGGAGGTGGCTTTGGAGTTGGGGATACCATTGGGGCGAGTGCCGGTAATTTTTACAGCCCAGAGCTTTCTACGGACTTCCTGGAGCTTCCTCAGAGCGTCAACGAGCAGTGGAACTACTACAGGTTCTTCTACCGAAATGAGCCTTTTGTCGGACAGGCAATCGATCTTCATACTGAGCTTCCTCTATCCAAGATTCGTCTGGCCCCCGCGCCTGCAAAGGACGGGGAGCTATCACGGCAGTCCCTTGAATTCTGTGACCAGTGGGCCGAGAGGATCGGTCTCCTGGAAAAACTCCAGGAGATCGTACATGAGTTCCACCTGATCGGGGAGGCATTCATTTGGTGTGAGGACGGGTCTCCGGATATGCCCAAAGAAGTGACTCATGATGTCATCAACAAGGTTTTGGACAACGGAGATCTCGTGGAAGAGTGGGTCGAACGCCCAGACGCGAATGAAAGGGCCGTCGCCTGGCTAGAGAAGCATTACAAGGGGTGGACGGGCATTCGCTGTCTCCCCCCTGAGCAAGTTCACATTGAGACCTTTCCCTTCACGAATGAGGTCATCATGGAGCTGATCCCAGACGCCAAGAGCAAGCATGTGCTTGAAATTGCTCAGTCGGGGGACCCAAGGGCCCAGCGGGTTGTGGATTCGATGGATCCCACCATCATTCGAGCCCTTACAGAGGGGGAGAACATCCCCCTGAACACAGATCCCGATGCGGGAAGCTTTGTCCACTACATGGCGAATAAGCGCTCTAGCTATGAGCCGCGAGGCCATTCGATTCTCCAGCGTTGCATGAGGATCATCGTATACTTCGACAAGCTCCGACAGGCACAAACAAGCATCGCATCTAGGCACATGACGCCAATTCGGCTTGTGTATGCCGAGAACATGGATGAGACGGACACGGAAGCTCTCCGTGATCAGATCGATTTGGCCCTCCAAGATCCCGACTACTCCATTGTTACCAACTTCCAGGTGGTCTGGGAGGAGATGAACTCCAATGGGCGTATCCTGGAGCTTTCAGGGGAATACGATTTGGTGACTCGTCAGCTTTACGCGGGCTTGGGGGTTACAGAATCCTTGCTGTCTGGGGAATCCAGTTATTCGGGAGACCGGATCAACCTGGAGGTCATCAACACCCGGTACATGTTGTTGCGTGAGAAGATCCAGCGCTTTGTCCAGGAGCAGATTTTCAAGCCGATGTGTAGACGGATGGGATTTATCGAGACCGATGGGTACGGGAACGAGCAGGTCATCTATCCCCGTGTCACCTTCACCCGGCTGGCTCTGCGAGACAACCAGGAGACCTTTGATGCGCTGTTCAACCTGTATCAGAAGGGGTCTCTCGATATTGAGACCATCTACGATACGCTTGGGCTGGACGCAAACCTGATTGCTGACCGGCTTCGTCGAGACACTATGACGGTCAATGATGCGCAGTTTAACCGCGTATTGGAAGGCATGTACAGTCGTCTCGGGGACCAACTGGCGGAGAACACCGACGCTGTCCAGAAAGTTGCCGAGCGCCTTGGCCTCCAGTACGTGGCACCCAAGGAAGAAGAGGCGGGCCGGTTCTGATAGGCCAGGGACTGTGTGATACGGTTTCTTGTCTATGGTAACCCTGTTTGCGAGGGATCCATGCGAAGGGTTGCCACCCCCAAAAAGTACGACCACATCGACTTCCGGCCGCCAAAGTCTGTAGCTGAGGCCGCTGAGAAGGGGTTGGAGTACCGCAGAAAGCAAAAAGGGGACAAAGCGGGATTGACACCAGAGGAAGCCTCCAAGGAAGGTATTGGATCTGGCGTACAGCGTGCGGTAAACCTTAAGAATCGAAGCAACGTATCCCCTGCGGTCATAAAGCAAATGAACGGGTTTTTCTCCAGGCATGAGAAAAACAAGTCAATTTCCCCAGAGCACAAGGGAGAGCCTTGGAAGGACAAGGGGCATGTTTCGTGGTTACTTTGGGGAGGCGATCCCGGGCGCTCTTGGGCGCGTAAAGTTTTGCGTCAAATGGAGGCTGCGGACGAGAAATCCAAGAAAGCCGGCCTAATTGTTCGACAGGCTGCTCTGGAATTAGCCGGTGTTGGACATCACAAGTTGCCTCCCCTCCCTTACGCTTACGATGCTTTAGAACCCTTCATCTCTGAAGAAACTTTACGGTTCCACCACGACAAGCATCACGCTGCGTATGTCGATGGGTTGAATGAGGCTGAGAAGGAGCTTGAGAGCGGGCGCGCTCGTAGCGACATGGCTTACATGTCCTACTGGACCGGAAAAGAGGCGTTCAACTGGGGCGGTCACATCCTGCATGACATTTATTGGAACTGCCTGTCTCCAAATGGAGGCGGGGGACCACACGGGGCGCTGGCTTTTTTGATCCGTCGTGACTTCGGGTCATACCAGAAATTTCTGGATCAATTCAAGAGGGTTACCAAGCAAGTTGAGGGGTCCGGGTGGGGAGTTCTTGTTCTTCGTAAGTCTCCGGTGGGACTTCGCTTGAGCATTGCCGCTGTCAAGAACCATGAGGACAAGGTTCTGTGGAATAGCGAGATTTTGTTACCGGTAGACGTGTGGGAGCACGCCTACTACTTGGACTACAAAAATGACCGGGAAGGTTATCTGGATGTGGTCTTTGATCACCTTGTCGATTGGGAGTATGTCGACGGGAGGTTGCAAAGAGCATTGAATCACCACCCTTTGAATTTGAAGGGTGCCTCTCAGATAGAGAAAATGCAGAGGCAGGGCAGCTATCGCAAAAGGGCTTCGGATAACGAGCCAACCAACCCGAAACTCTGGGGGAAGATCCAACGGCTGGTGTCTGGGGATGTTGCCCATATCACCCATGATGGTGAAAGAATCGAAGGCCCTAACGATGGTAAGGGATTCAAAATCCACCCCTCGGCTTACTCGAATGGGTGGGCCAGCGCTTTGTACAAGCGTCTAGGGGGAGGATGGAAAAAGGTCGGCCGTGGTAAAGCCAAGAAGGATGTAGGTCATGGCGGCCTCGATGAATGGTTTTCCGGGCATGGGGGCGCTAAGGGTAAGGGTGAGGATGCCACTTGGGGGGATTGGGTAGCTATTAGCCCCGTCAAGAGGAAACTAGAGAACAAAACGGTCCATCCTGGGGACATCGTTGGTCCCTGCGCTCAGTCGGATAACCCCGACTTTGAGAAGTTGACGGATGGGGGTAAGGACCCGCTCAAGTGCATGCCCCGGCAGAAAGCCTACGACATGCCTAAGAAAGAGCGTGCCGAGAAGGCCAAAGAAAAGCTCCGAGCCGAGAAGAAGGACAAGAACCGAGGCAAAAACCCCACCCGGACCCCAACCTTCAAAGAAAAGCAGGAAAAACAGCGTAAATCTCAGAAATCTGCTTCCAACTCTCAAGAAAAAAGGTTAGATTCCGGCGTCATGCGGGAACTGCGCTACAGGGTTGCCACCCGATGGATGGAAGCGAAGCTTCGACGTGATGGGGAGTCCGTAGGACTCTTCTTCCGCCTGCCGTCCAATCTCGCAGACAAGTTTCCCTCGCTGAAGCCGCACGACGATTCCCCAGCTCACGTCACCTTGATGGTGGTGGGTGACGTGGAGAAGGACCGCTATGAGGATCTCCTGAACACCCTCCGGCGGTCGCTCAAGGGGTTTCACGCGCCCATGGCGAACCTAGAGGGGCTTGACCACTTTGTCCATGCCGAGCAAGGACGTGCCGTTGGGCATGTCAAGGTGGACTTCGATAAGGATGTGTCCGGTCTGCGTCATCGGCTCAAGCAGGATCTGAGTGAGGCGGGGTTTCCCGTGCAGGACCAGTGGGTTGAGTTCAAGCCTCACGTAACGTTGGCCTACATGGATGGTGTGGATTCCCGGTACGAGGGGGAGGTCCCTTCTGGTTCATGGTTGGCCGATGAGGTAGAGGTGTGGGGTCTACCTGAGATTCACAAGATCCCGCTTCGAGATCCCCTCGCCCAAAAGGTCGCCATGAGACACCTTCAGTCTGCCGCGCATAACAAGTCCATCGCCATGATGAAGTTTCTGTCCCGAGTGGCAGATCAACATCGTGTAGGTCGTCATGTGTATGTCGTAGGCGGTGCGGTGCGCAACTTCCTGATTGACCGTCCAATCAAAGACATTGACGTGGTAGTTGATTCTGTCGCGTCCGGCATGGATTCTGAGGCATTCGCCAAGGCTGTGGCCAAGGCAATCCCGGTTCCAACCAACCTGACCACAAACCAGTACGGGGTTGCGATTTTGACCGTCAAGGGGAACTGGGAGTTGGACGGGGAGAATCTCAAGGGAGAGGTGTTGGAGATCGCTAATGCCCGTAAAGAGTCCTATGGCGGTGCGGGAGGGAAGGGATACAAGCCTTCCGATGTGGTCCCAGCCACCATTGAGGAGGACCTATTACGCAGAGAATTCTCGTTCAATACCTTGCTGTGGAGGTTGATGGACTTGGCCAACGGGCCGGAAAAGGCCGAGGTGATCGATCTTACAGGGTGTGGGATCAAGGACTTGCGAGAGAGAAATCTGCGGTGCCCCCGTGACCCGGATATCGTGTTTAGTGATGATCCTACACGTATGCTCAGGGCAATTAAATTCACAGGCAAGTACGGATTCAAGATCCCCCCGGATGTGGTCCGTTCAATCCAAAAGAACGCCCCTAAGATGAAGAGGATGCCATGGGAGGCGATTGCCACCCTTTTGGTGGAGAACGTCCTGAATGAACCTACTGCTCGCAAGTCACTTCAACAAATGCAGAAGTTGGGGTTGCTGAAGGTCATCTCGGAGATGATCCAAGAGCAGAAGCCTTTTGCTGCCTACATGGCGAACCAACTCCGTAAGAACCGGAAAGTGCAGCTTTTGCTAGACCTTATGGATCTAGGAGTTCCGGCCCAAACCCCCTTGTCGTTCCTTGATCGACAAGAGCAGCAACGGCTTCGTGAGCTGACCGTGAGTATGCCCGAGGACAAAGCTTCTCAGTTTGTGGATCTCTTGATTAAGCCACCTGTAGATAATCGGGAGGTAATCGACCGCCTTTCGTTAGAGGGGGCCCAACGTGGTGAAATTACTCCTCTGGCGAGGAAGCTGATCCTTCGAGACCCTAGTTTGGCTATGAATGGCCGTAAATTGACCCAGGAGGTCATTCGGAACTATGGGTGAGGCGTACACAAGGCTGCTAAAGATAGGAGCACGAATCAAGTCAGGGGTTTCTCTACAAGAGGGAGACAAGCTGTACCGGGAATTTGACCAGCTTTATGGGGAGATTTCTGGCGTAGTCAACCTGATCTTGGATCCTGCTACCCCTCCGCAGCCGAATGTTCGCAGTCTAACGAACTACCTACTTAGTGTTCGAGACACGCGGGGTAAGGATCAGGCTTTGAAGCTAATCGCAAAGGGGAGGGGCATCAAGGACTTCTTGAATATTGGGCACCAACTGTCCAAGTTTATCTTGGAGCATAAGGTCATTCCCAAATCGAAGGCGAAAAAGCTCGAAAAGGTCCTTCGGACATTTATTTCAGCGCGACAGGCTCCGCGAAACCTTGAGGCATGGCTTCAAAAGAACTCTCCTGGGATTCAAGTCATGCTGGAAGCCAAGGGATGGCCGAACAAAGAGGACCAGCCTGACCGTGAGGATTTGAAGTTCAATGTGGGTCCCTTCACAGTTCACAATGTAGTGGGCCTCGAAGAGGACAAGCTTGAGTCCACGAAAAAGACCATCGAGTCAGCAGTCAAGTTCTTGAACAAGTCTAGGGTCCCGGGTGCTAAGAGGCTTTTGTATGGGCCGGTGATGGTCGTGGGTAAGCTTCAGCAGCCTCGGACTTTGGCTTGGTACTACCCTTCGGATGACACCGTGTATATGCGTCCCCATCTGAAGTTGTCCAAAAGTGATGTCCATAACCTGATTCATGAGCTTGGGCATCGATACTGGGCTCGGATTGCGAACCGTGAAGCCAAAATCGCATGGCTGGCGCACCACCGAAGCATTAAAAACCAGGGGGATGCGGAAGACGTGTCCATGGAGGACGTAGAGAAGTCACCGATGATGGAGTCCTTGAAAGGGCTCCAGGAAGGAGACGTGTTCCCTATCAGGGTGCAAGGTATGATTCGAGGGGGCTCCCCTCGGGTGGTGCGGATTGTAACCAGGGGCGGCGAGCCAATTTACCATTTGGAATCGCCTTCAGGGAAGAAAGCCGTGATCTCAAAGCGCTCACTTGCTCAATTCGCAGCAGGTAAGGAGCGTGAGAAGAAGAGGCGCCAAAACTACCCCACGGGGTATTCGGCTACGGACCCCGAAGAGCATTTCAGTGAAGCGTTCGCTATGTACTCCATGGGTAAGTTACCTATTGAGCACAAAGAAGCATTTGAGCGTATTTGGATGTCATGAGTCATGGATCAAAGAATCGCGGGCCAGGTTCCCGGGGGTTGCTAACTCCCGAGGGTCGTATGCTTGCGCGCCTTGTCCAAGCAGCCAAGTACAAGAACAAAAAGAAGATCAAGACCCAAGAGGGTAAAGAGACCACGATCTACGAATATGGGCCTCGTCAAGTAGCCAATCGGAATAAGGAGAAGGCAGAGCGGATCGAGAAGCTCCGAAAGAAGATGACGGACCTTCGCAAGAAGGTGATGTCCGATCTAGACAACCCTGCTGCCTTGGCGATTGCCTTGATCGACGAAACCTATGAGCGTGTAGGGAACAAGCAGTCTGCCAAGGAAGGGCACTTTGGAGTCACCGGTTGGAAGCCGGAGCACGTCAAGTTTCAAAAGGGCAAAGCGGTCCTTACCTATGTCGGGAAGTCGGGGGTCAAGCAAAAGAAGACCGTCACCAACTCCAAGCTTGTGAAGGCACTTCAAAAAGCCTGTGATGATGAATCTTGTGAGACGTTGGTTCGGACAACCGCACAGGATGTCAATGAGTACCTAAAGCCCTTTGATATCACGGCGAAGGATATTCGCGGATACCATGCGAACCGGGAGATGCAGGAGCATCTCCGGAGGATCCGTAAGGAGGGCCCTGAGCTTCCCCGTGAACGTAAGGACAAGGATAAGATCCTCAAGGAGGAGTTCAAAAAGGCGCTGGAGGCGACCGCAAAAGCTGTCGGTCACGAATCGAGTACCCTAAAAAACCAGTACCTCGTGCCAGGGCTAGAGCCCGCTTACCTCCACGACGGAAAGGTGCTAAAGGAGTTCGATAAGAAGGCTTCCCAGGTGCTCAAGCTGGTAGGTGAAGGTTCTTTTGGCCCTGAGTACCTCGGGAACGTCCGCAAGGATACTTTTGCACACTTTACGACGCTGAGCCGGGCAAAACAGATTGTGGAGTCCGGAAAGCTTCTCTTCCGACCCCCATATGAAAAGTTTGGGACGGATGCTGTCAATGCTGTGTCCTTGACCTACGGGAGTTACGTCCCCAGTGTGCAGTTTACGCACATCAAAACAGGGCCCGAAGATCCTGTTGTAGCGGTCATTTTCAAGACCACGGTGCCTCCAAAAAGAGGGTACTCCGAGGAAGTTACCTGGAGTCGGGATGTTCCTTTTTCGGGGGCTGCCAAGATTGTCCCGGCGTCCAAGGCAATCTCTATGCTTCGGTCGACGCCAGAAAAGATCTCCGGTGATGCGATGGTGAAATACGCCGGCCGACGCCCCAAGGACGACTATGACCGCGAGGAAGAGCTGGTCGAGCGGATGGTGCGCCCCGCTCCCAAGAAAAAGCCTCCGCGCCAGGACTTGCGTAACAACGCCCCCCTCAAGGACCGTGACAAGGACCTGGAGGGACTCGACCGCCAGGACGGGGGAGACGAAGACTTGCAGGAGGATGTCCGCAGGATGGCTTCTCGCGTGTGTTTTCGTTGGCTGGCGCTCCCCACGAGGCCGCGCCCTGTTCGGGTGGCCATGATGCACTTGGCTCAGAAAAAGCCTGGGGACGTATGGTTTAACGAGGAAAACAAGAAGTGGATCGCCATGAATCCAAATCGGGCGGTTCATGCGTTTGATGATGAAGACCAGGCGCAGGCTTTTGCCAAAGGGGAGAAGCCCCCAAAGAAAAAGGACAAGCCCTCCAAAGAGGAGCCCTCCGAGGAACAACAGGATTCGGAAGAAGACGAATCCGCCAAGGAGAAGGAGCAAGAGAAGGCACGGATTGACAAGGCTCTGAACGACTCCAAGCGCGTCCTTCGGGACATCCTTGGGGATGGTGGGGTGCTGAGCGATGCGCTCCAAGAGGAGGTGTCCGGGGCTCTGGCAAAGCTTTCCGAAGCGGATACGCAGGAGTTTGCAACGTCCCTTCAAGACCGGTTGAATGCTCTGATCCAGATGGATGCTCAGAGTGATGAAGCTGTGGACTTGGCCCGTGACGCTTCGGATTTCCAGAACTACGGGAGTATTGATGACGCTGAGGAGCTGGGCCAAAGACTGGCTGAGGTGGCCTTTGCTGAGAATGTGGTCGCCAATCCTGATCTTTTGGAATCCACCTTGGAAGACAGTCCGGGGTTCACTCCCAAGGATGCCAGCAAGGCGTCTACGCAGGCATTCGATCGTTATCGTAACCTGACCTCCGATATGCGGATGCACGCCGTTGTTCAGCTCCAAGATGAGCTAAACGACTTGGAAGATGGGAGTCCTCGTGCCCAGGAGATCAATGCCATCATGAACGGCATTGCTGTGGCTGAGATTGCAAGTACGGGGAATACCATTCCCGGGCGCCCGCAGCCCTCGGCTGGGATGGTGGCCTTGACGCGTAAGATGGTTGAGCAGGGGAAGGCAGGTGTGATGTTTGCCCCCGCGGAGGACTTCTTCACGACCGAATCCCAAGAAGCCCTTGAAGAAGCCATGCGGAGCTTGTCTCCCCATGAGGTGCTGGAAGCTGTGGGCGGTCTGGACGAAGACAGTCCATATCATGACTTTGTAGACCTTTTGACGGGAGACACTCCGGTGTCCTCTCCATTTGACGTTGGGATCAAGGACTATCTGATTGACCAGCATATCCAAGATATGACGTGGAATGATCGGTTAGTGCGGGATGCACTAAAAGCGTCAGATAAGACGTTTGACGACGCCAAGGAGCGTCAAAACATCATCCGTAAAGCCCGTCAGGATGCAAAACGGGAGCTGGAGTCTCAGTGGCAATCTTGCCTAGAGGCTATCCATAAGGCTCAAATGGAGGGGAAGACCCCCGAAAAGACAGAGATGGATTGCGTGAATGCGTTTCAGCAGTCCACGGAGGCTCTCGTTCAAGCACAGAATACACGAGAGCTGTTAGCAGCTTTGGAAGCACAAAACCTTGTTCTTCCAGAATCATCATCAGTTGCGGTGTTGAGGAAATTCTCGGAAACGGGTGATCTTGAACTACTCAAAACCACGACTCAACCGAGTCCAGATAGCTTTTCCGGGGCCGGTGGATCACAAAAAACGTCCGCTTGGTTCCGTTTTTCCGCTTATACGGACTCTATTATAAGTGAAGGGCCGTGCCCCCTCACCCCAATCACCCAATTTGGTAGGAGCGAACACATGCCCAAGTTAATCACGAAGAAGGGTGCTCGACAGGTCACGGCAGACCTCGACCGCCTTGCGAACCTGTTTCAGTACAACCATGAGGCCCTCAAGCTTCCGCAGTCCATTT
>Ga0209986_10001315_pt1 | contig 23826 bp, 26 predicted proteins | sample BlataG_FD_183168 | JGI IMG/M metagenome (GOLD analysis project Ga0209986, IMG submission 183168) | Deep subsurface microbial communities from Black Sea to uncover new lineages of life (NeLLi) - Black_00105 metaG (SPAdes) (version 2) | ecosystem: Environmental > Aquatic > Marine > Oceanic >... | reverse complement strand
CAATGTCTTCGAGCATCGCCTTGCGGCGGTCACCATAGCCAGGTGCTTTGACAGCCGAGACCTGGAAGGTGCCCCGCAGCCGGTTGATCACCAGCGTGGCCAGGGCCTCGCCGTCGACCTCCTCTGAAATGATCAACAGCGGTTTCCCCGCATTGACCACCGCCTCGAGCAGCGGCACGATGTCCTTGACGGTCGAGATCTTCTTCTCAAACACCAGGATGTAGCAGTCTTCGAGGACGCACTGCATCGCCTGCGCGTCGGTCACGAAGTAGGGAGACAGATAGCCCCGATCGAACTGCATGCCCTCGACGAACTCAATCTCGGTCGAGAGGCTCTTGCCCTCGTCGACCGTGATCACACCATCCTTGCCAACCTTGTCCATCGCCTCAGCCAGTAGATCACCGATTTCCCGGTCGTTGTTGGCGGCAATGCTGGCAACCTGGGCCATCTCTTTCTTGCCCTTGATCGGGATCGACATCTCGCGGAGTTTGTCGGTGATGTCCGCGACCGCCTTCTCGATACCGGTCTTCATCTGGATCGGATTGACACCAGCAACCACCGCCCGCAGGCCCTCGTTGAAGACCGCCTCGGCCAAGACGGTGGCGGTGGTGGTGCCGTCACCCGCCACATCGCTGGTCTTGCTGGCCACTTCACGGACCATCCGGGCACCCATGTTCTCATAGGTGTCCTCAAGATCGATCTCCTTGGCAACAGTGACGCCGTCTTTCGTCACGGTCGGCGAGCCAAAGCTCTTCTGCAGAATCACGTTCCGGCCCTTGGGGCCGAGGGTTACCTTGACTGCACGGGCAAGCTTGGAAACACCCTTCCGCATCGCTTCGCGGGCTTCCTGATCAAACGCCATCATCTTGGCCATCGAGTCGTTCTCCTGTGCTGGAAAGTTCCGGGATTGGTTGTTTGATTCCGATCAGCAAGCGAACCGCCGCACGGCGGCCGCCGGTATTCAGCCGAGGACCGCGAGGATGTCATCCTCCCGCATCAACAACAGCTCTTGGTCGGCCACCTGGAAGGCCTCGCCGGCATAACTGGTGAAGACCACGCGATCGCCCGGCTTGACCTGGAGCGGGTGCCGGTTGCCCTTGTCGTCAAGCTTGCCTTCCCCAACGCTCACCACAACGCCGCGGGCCGGCTTATTCTTGGCCGAGTCGGGCAGCAGGATGCCACCGGAAGTCTTCTGCTCACTCTCTTCACGCTCCACCACGACGCGGTCACCGAGGGGAATCAGGGTTGATTTGGCCTTCCCGGCCTTGCTCGCAGCGGCTGCCATTCTGGATCCTCTGTCTTGGAAGGGGATTGTGGGGTACGAAAACCGGAGGTGAGTCGACGCACAACATGGCTGCGGGGTCCGCAAACCTGTTGCTGCCTGCCGTGGCGGCATCCGACAACACCGGGTGTGTCAGGGCCAAGCAACTCGCGCGCCAGACCGGGGTCGCCTGCCAGAAATTTCGTCAAGGCCAGTTTTCGACAGCCTCGCAGCCGCCTATTTCATGCTTTTTTCGGCCAGCGACTGATGGAGACGAACTCTGGTAGGAAAATCATCGCCCGGCCTTGGCCGCCGGGACGCCTGCCACAATGGCGGTGGGCCGGTCGCGGACCCAGTTTTCAGTCGGCGAGCGATTTTTCGCTGGTCCGTTGGTTCGCCGCAACCGCCGACCGTTGTGGTATTCAGCAGACCGACCCGGTACGCTTGTGGGCGAGGTGGGGCCGTCTGGCGGTCCGGCTGTTTTCTAGAATCGGTTCTGTCTGTGGCTGAGGTTCTCTTCTGCTGCTGGCGAATCGGCGTCGTTGTCCGGCGACTGCCGCCGGCATGGCCGTTGGTGGGGAAAACGGATGCCTTGGAAGCATTTGGCAGCATTATTGAACACAGGCCCCTGCGGGCCCTAGGAGAGGACAGGCATGGCACAGTATCGCCGCATTGGCGTCACGACAAACGGTGATGTCGCCGTTGTTTCGTTCAACGACAAGAAGATTCTCGATGAGGCCAGCATCCAAGAGCTTGGCACCGAGTTGTTCGGTCTCGTTGAGCAGCAACAGGGGAAGGGAATTCTGCTGAACTTCGCGAATGTTGAGTTTCTCTCAAGTGCCGCCCTCGGCAAACTGATCACGCTCGACCGGAAGGTCAAAGCTGCGAAGGGTCGGCTGAAAATGTGCAACATCCGCCCCGAGATTTTCGAGGTCTTTCAGATCACCAAGCTCAATAAGGTCTTCGATATCCGCAAGGACGAAGCCGATGCCGTCAAGGCGTTCTGAGCAGAAAGACGGTCCGAAACCCCGATCGGTTGTTCTCCGCCGGCCTGCCACGATCTCAACAGACCACCATGACGCATACGTCTCCGCAAGAAGCTGCCGAATCTGGTGGATCCGCTTGGCGCAAGGCGCTCGATCTTCCCAGTGAACGCGGTGCAAGCCGGCTGATCATGGATGAACTGCTGGATCGCCTTGGCGAGCACGGCTGGCCGAGCGCCGACATTTTCTCGATTCACCTTGCTGCCGAAGAGGCGATCGTGAACGCGATTGTCCACGGGAACAAACTTGCCGCCGACAAAAAAGTCCACGTCGAGTGCTTTGTCTCACCGACAGTTGCCCGGATCGAGATCACCGATGAGGGCGAGGGCTTCGATCCGAGCCAGGTGCCCGACTGCACCCGGGAGGACCGGCTGGACGTGCCCAGTGGTCGCGGCGTGATGCTGATTCACAACTTCATGACGCGGGTGGAATACAACGAGCGAGGCAATCGGGTGCTGATGGAAAAGACCCGAGACAGCTGAGGCCGGCTCCCTGCCCTTGGCTGCCGACCGTCCGGCCAGCCCATCAGCGGTGGGCCCTTTCCGCGACCGAAACAGCGGATGACTCGATTTCGCAATCGGTATTGGGTAAATTTTTGGCGTCGAAGCAGTGCCTTCGGCAGACAGACGATCCCCGATAGCTCAATGGTAGAGCGAGCGGCTGTTAACCGCTAGGTTGTAGGTTCGAGTCCTACTCGGGGAGCTAGGCTCTTTTTGCAAGAGTTCGCACGAAGCCGTAGAAGGCCGTAAGGGCTTCTACGGCTTGGTGTTTTGATGGGGATGCCGCTTTGACGGTGCGATGCCCCGCGGCCTCCTGCGAGCGGAGAGTGAGTCGGATTTTAAGGCGCTTTTTGAGACGCCATCAAAAGCGAACACCTACAGGACCGCGGGGCATGGTGGGGAAGGAGTTGAAGCCGTCCACCCGCCTCAAGGTTAGTGTTGTGCCAGGGTCTTCAAGAAATGAGGTCGTGGGGTGGCTGGGTGATGCCTTGAAGATCAAGGTGATGGCACCGCCTGAGAAGGGAAAAGCCAACGAGGCCATAGTGGAGTTGCTGGCTGAGCGACTCGGGCTTTCTACCCATGCCCTCGCTGTGGCAAGCGGTCATTCATCGCCGTCCAAGGTCATCGCCATCAAGGGCCTCGATGACGAAGCGATCAAGACGGCTTTCGGGGGGCCGTGGTGATTGGATGCAAAACAAAACCACCCGACCGTCCTTCTTGGAACCCGGTCGGGTGGTTCTTGGATAAAAGACAAGCCCGCTCTATCCAGCACGCTGGTCGGGAAGGCATCTCAACAACGCCCTCTGAAAGTCCGCGTCAGTGACTTGGAGGTAGTGCTTACTCGCCACTTTCGGTGTGTTCCCAAGCCAAGAACACACCACATGGACTGGATGGCCCTGTTGGACCAACTCTGTCTCACGGGTTGCTCGCAGATTCAGAAACAACTTCGGCCATTGCTTAATGCTTGCCCGCTCCAGAATCCGCCCCATCTGCGTTCGAAGGTTCGTTTTGGTGCAACGCACCCGTCCGATCACCTTGATCGGATCTCTGTCTTCGGCTCTGAAACAGATTTCCAGAAAGGGGCGGAGTTCTGGAAAAAGAGGAGTTTCCCTCGCCTCTATATGACGATTCCTCTTGGTTTCACGGACGACGATCCGCCCCCTTTCCCAATCAATATCGCTCCACGTAATAGTGGCCTGTTCAGAAGGACAACGAAGTCCACCATATCGGGCAAGAGCAAAGATAAGCCTCCACTCGTCGTCGGGGTAGGCTGAAAGCACCTCCTCTGCCAACGACTGCGAGATAAAAAACTCCCGCGCCTTCGGGCTGGGCAAGTCCATGAGATTTTCCATGCCTGCGGTAGCCCACGACTTCCGGACTGTGGGGTGGTGTTTCACACCGCAACAGCCGGGGCGTGATCGGCTTCGAACTGATCTGGCGACTTGTAGTTAAGGGTCTGGTGGATCCTGACAGGGTTGTAGAACGTGGCGATGTACTCGAAGACACACTGCCGGGCGGCCTCAAGGTCGGGCAGTGTGGCGTGGTTGGTCCATTCGTGCTTGAGTGACCAGAAGAATCGCTCGGCTACGGCATTGTCATAGCAGGAGCCTGTGCGGCTCATCGAGCATTCGATGTTCATGGTTCGGAGGATGCCCCGGTAGGTATCGCTCGTGTACTGGCACCCTCGGTCACTGTGGTGCAGCAACTGCTGCCCTACGGGACGCCGGGCCTTGATCGCATGTCGCAGGGCATCGGCGACGAGATGAGTTGCCAGCGACTTCGATAGTGACCATCCCACGACTTTGCGGCTGAACAGATCCACGACGACGGCCAGGTAGACCCAGCCGTTCACCGTCCAGAGATAGGTAATGTCCGTCACCCACTTCCGGTTCGGCGCCTCCGCCACGAAGTCCCGGGCGAGCACATTGGGTGCGGCCTGCTTCGTCGGGTCTGCCTTGGTCGTCGTCGGCCTGAATACCTTGGTGACACGGCTTCGGATCCCTAATTCCTGCATCGCTCGCTGCACCGTGTTCCGGCACGCCCGCTCGAGATCGTCTCGGGAGTCCCAAACCCTGGCGATCTTCTGGCTTCCGTAGACGCCGTGCGATTCAGAATGAACCTGCCTCACAGCCTCTCGGATTCGCTCTCGACGCATCGAGCGGGCACTCGGTGGCCGCCCCACTGAATCGTAGTAGCCAGACTTCGAGACTCTGAGGATATGGCACGTGACAGCAATCGGGTAGGAGTCGCGATGCTTGTGGATCCAGGCGTGCTTCACTGCGACTCCTGCGCGAAGAACGCCGTCGCTTTTTTTAAGATCTCACGCTCCATCTCGGCCCGCTTGAGTGCTCGTTTCAGTCGCTTATTCTCTTCCCTCAACTCTTCCAGGGTGGACGCTGGTCCGGTCTCGCCAGATGTGCCGCCGTGCTTGCCGACCCACTGCCGCAGGCTCGGCTCACTCACGCCGTCAGCACGCGCGGCCGCTGCGATCGAATAATTCTGCTCGGTGACAAGCTGCACTGCGTTCCGCTTGAACTCGTCTGAATACACCTTCGCCTTGAAAGGCTGACTCGGGTCTCTTCTTGGCATTTCTCGGTCCTCCGGGGGCTCATTATCCCGCCCGCCCCGCAGTCCGGAAGTCGTGGGCTACCGCAGACGCCAGCCGCCCACGTTCTATGGAGCAACTGCCGTTGCCAGTCCCCGCACTAGGCATCGACATTGATGGCTGCGTTGACGAAGCCCCCGCCTTCTTTCAGATCCTGACTCATGTGTGGCCCGGCACGGTTTACGTCGTGTCATTTCGCAAGGACCGAGCCAAGACGGAAGCGGACTTGCATAGGCACTCAATTCGTTGGGATCGACTCATCCTTGTCGAATCGCTCGAAGCCAAGGCGAAGGTGATCAAGCAGGAGGATATCCAGATCTTCTTCGACGATCAGCCGGAATGCCTCAAGCACATGGAGGCAATTCGACACGTGATGCTCGTCCGAAATGAGGGGAATTTCGACTTTGAGGACAAGCGTTGGATGTTCTCAGAGAAAACCGGCAAGCTCGTGTAGCGTGGCGTGGGGGCGTGAGATTCACGCCGTGAATTGAGCAGGACCGGTTAGCGGTTCCACGCTGTAATCACCAGTTGCAGCACCGTGGCAATCGAGACCCAGACCAGATAAGGCACTTGGGCGAAGGCCACCCAACGGTGATGTGGCCAGACTGCCAGCATCATCCAAGGGATCGTACCCAGAACGATCAGGATGTCTGCCGATGCTAGTGGTAGATTCCGCAACTGGAACTGGATTGGGCTGAAGATCAGATTCGCAACGAGGTTAATGGTGAACGGCAAAGCCACCCGCCATGGCAGTTTGCCCCGGATCGCCTGCACGAACACGAAGCCGAACGTGATGAGGATGATCGGGTACAGAATCGACCAGATCAGCCCGATGGTCGCCGGGGCTGGCGTCCACGAAGGCTTGGCAAGGGCGTCGTACCATTCACGCCATGGCATAGGAGTGCCCTCTTTAGTCCAGTGTCGCCCCAATCTTCACCCGGACCTGCCAGTGGGCAATCTTGCCATCTTCGATGTGTCCCCGGGTTTCCAGCACCTCAAACCATCGGAGGTTTTTTTCATCGATAGCCGCTTTGGCTACAGCATTCTCGACGGCACCTTTAATGCTAGCGTGGGAAGATCCCACCAGTTCAATCATCTTGTAGGTGTGTTCGCTCATGGGTGGCTCCTCTGTTGGGGATGGGAAAAACAGGTTGGTGAAGGAATCGCAGTGAAATTGTAGAGTTGCTAGTTCTTCCCACCATCCACATATTCCAAGGACCAGATCTATGGCTTTTTCAGCAAAAATCGTTGGAGATGAATTGGTGCTTCGAATTCCGATGAATGCCAAGCCGGAGAAGTCCTCCAGTGGCAAAACGCTGGTGGTTGCCTCCACCTATGGCAACAAGGAAACCGACTGCGTGGTGGATGGGAAAAAAGTCATCGTGGGGGTCAACGCCTACATCCCAAAGAAGTAGGGGCGGGTGGTGCCGGTGGCGGCACTGCTTGGTAGAATCAGGAGCGTCGTTTCGAATGGTGCCATGATCCGGAGTCCCGCCCCAATGGCAACAGTCTCCTACCCGCATATCGAGATTTCTGCTTCCGGCGTGCCAATCGTCGAGGGTACCCGCACCAAAGTCGTAGAGATCGCTCTCGACAGGCTTGCCCACCACTGGGATGCGGAAGAAATCCAGCGTCAGCATCCCCATCTTTCATTAAGCCAAATCTATGCGGCCCTCACCTACTACCACGACCACCGTGAAGCCTTTGACGCCGATATTCGTGAGCAACTGAGTGACGTGGACAGGCTTGCTGCCCAGCAGGGTTCATCTGCGATTCGACCGAAACTTCAAGGCAAGAGCGGGCGGTGAGCCTTTCCTTCTATCTGGACCACCATGTGCCGATGGCCATAGCTGCTGGCTTGCGGCAACGGCATATAAACGTGCTCACGGCTCAAGATGACGGACGAGCCGACTGGGATGATGACCGGCTTCTGGAGCGGGCCTTAGAACTTGGCCGAGTCGTGTTCACCCAAGACCGGGATTTCCTCGTGCTTGCGGCCGACTGGCAGCGGCAGCGTCGGGAATTTGCCGGAATGGTCTATGGTCATCAGTTGCGAGTGACCATCGGCGGTGCGGTTCACGATCTGGCAATCATCGCCACCCTAATTTCGCTCGATGAAATGCGGAATCGGGTCGAGTTTCTCCCGCTGTGAGCGTTTGGTGCCATCGCCTAAGGACGATGCGTCGGGCTGAGTGACGTAAGGTAACTGACCCTGTCTGCCACCCTCTGCCAAGCCTTGCCACAAAATCCGCACGCCACTTTTTACGCCACCAGCTCACAGAATCAGTCGTATCTCCCGGGAAAAACACGATTCGGACTGACCCTACTCGGGAGCTTGCCTCGTGTACCCAAGCCGGTGCCCCTTTCAAGGTTTCGCATACCCGGCTGCTGGTTCACCGGCCTCGTTGAGCTTTCCCGCTGCCCAGAGCAGACCGCGGGAGACCAGATCGAGGTAGCGGTCATCGCCCACCGTCTCGTTGTTGTGGCCGAGTGACGTGCTGAAGATGCGGGTCTTGTTGGGACCGTATTCATTCACCCAGGCCACCACTGCCTGAGCTTGGGTCGGCTTGGCCTCCAGATCGGCCGGTTCGCCCTTCTTCCGCCGTGGCTGCTGCTGCTGCGTGCCTGCCGCCAGCACCGTCGCCGAGGGATAGACCTGAATGTTGTTGTAGAGCTCTTCGTTGATCGTGGTCCAGCTGGCCAGCCCCACTGTGATCGGATGTTTCTCATAGAGCACATCGATCGGTGACTGGGGCCCGTGACCCGTCGACTGCAGGCCGATCATCTCATACCAGCCGGCGTTGTCGGCACCAGCCTCGACCGGCTTCCGGAAATCACCCCAGCGATAGGAGTGCATCGCGCAGTGCAGGTTGACCGCCGGCACACCGTCCCGATGTGCCTTGAGGATGCGGTCGACATAGGGCCGCTCGGTGACCCCCGCGCTGCATTCATCGTGGACGATCACATCAAAATCACGGGCCCAGCCATCTGACTCATAGATCGGAAAGCGGGCCTTCACCGAAGTGTCGGGGTTATAGATCACCTCGACCGCTGCATTCACCCGGGCCTCGATTCCCTCCCGCAACAGTTTGGTCTGGGTGGCATAGTCATGGCAGCAGCCACCCGCCACGATCAGCACCTTCAGCGGGGCAGTCTGCTCGGCAGCCACCACCGGCCGGACGGACGGCCCGAGCAACGAGGCCGCGAACACAACGAGGACGGCGAACGGACGGCACAGCATCATCGAAAATACTCCTTCAGAACAGTGAGCTCAGACCACCAAACAGCATACCGTGGCCAGCCGCAAAGTTTCTCCAAGCCGCCCACCTCCCAGTCGATCGTGAAAGGATACCGCGCAAGCCCGGTTTTCCAGGGTCATCCGTCGCGGGTTGCCGATAGCACCCGCCGGAGGGTGCAGCGTTGGATTCACGAGGCAGTCGGCAATCGAGGTACAGGTTACGGGGTCTGCTCTGCCTGCTCCTTGTCGTCATTGCGGGCACTGCGCAGGCCGCCTCGCGGCCGCCCGATGCCATCCTGATCGCCAGCTTCAACATCCAGGTTTTCGGGACCTCCAAGCTGGCCAAGCAGCATGTCGTCGACATTTTGGCCCAGGTCATCCGCAACTTTGACGTGGTTGCCATCCAGGAAGTACGGGCTAAATCGAATGATGTGATCCCCAGCTTCGTCAAGCACGTCAACGCCGACGGCAGCCGTTATCAGTACGTGATCGGTCCACGGCTGGGCCGCACCAACAGCAAAGAACAATACACCTTCCTCTACGACACCAGCCGGATCGAGGTCGACACCACCTCGGTCGGCACCATGCACGATCCGGGAGACCGGCTGCACCGCCCGCCGCTGTTCGTGCGGTTCCGGGCCCGCGTCCAACAGCCCGAGCGGGGCTTCACCTTTTGGATGGTCAACTCCCACACCGACCCCGATGAGGTGCCGGAGGAGGTCGATGCCCTCGCCGATGCCTTCCTGGCGCTCAAAATGGCCCGCCCGGACGAAGACGACATCATTCTGCTCGGTGATCTCAACGCCAGCCCGCAGCAGTTCGGCCGCCTTGGACAGCTCACCGACATCGGCTGGGCCGTGTCGGGCGTCACCACCAACACCCGCCGAACCAAGACCTATGACAATCTCATCTTTCAACGGACCGCCACCGCCGAATACACCGGCCGCTGGGGTGTGCTCGACCTGCAGACCACCTACGGCCTCAGCCTCAAACAGGCCCTGGAGGTCTCTGACCACAACCCCGTCTGGGCCGCCTTCTCAGTCACCGAGGCAGCTCCCGCGAGCACCGCCGGCCTGCTGAATCAGTCAGTGGGCCGGTACTAAGCCGAAGCGAGTGGGTACATTTCCCTAAAACCAACCAGGTTTTTCGGCGATGCTCCCCCCCGTTCTGGAAGCTTCAACTCGTTTCGACAAGGTTCTGCAGTGATGTTTTCCGCTGACCGCTTGATCCTGCTGCTGCTGGTTGCAGCTGGCAGTAGCCCACTCACGGGAGCTGAAGTCCAGGAAGTCCAGTTTGAGAAGATCGTGCTGACCGATCGCTTTCAGGCCGAGGCAGCCGGTATTGGCGACATCGACGGCGACGGCCACGGGGATGCCATCTATGGGCCGTTTTGGTATGCGGGCCCCAGCTTCACTGAGCGGTTCCCGATCTACCCACCGGAAGACTTCGACCCCCACAAATACTCCAACAACTTTGCCACCTTCATCGCGGACATCGATACCGACAGCCACCCCGACGTGCTGGTCAACGTCTGGCCGGGGAAGGAGGTGGCCTGGTTCAAGAACCCGGGAAAGGGCGTGCGGCAGGCAACCGGCTGGCAGCGGCAACTCGCCTTCCCAACCGTCGACAATGAATCGCCGACCTACGCCGACATCAGCGGTGATGGCCGGGGGGAACTCTGCTTTCACACTGACGGCATCCTCGGCTTTGCCGGCCCCAGCGACCCCAGTGGTACCGATCGCTGGCCGTTCACCCCCTGCTCAGAAAAAGAAGCCTGGCAGCGATACACCCACGGCCTCGGAGTGGGCGATGTCAACGGCGACGGCCGGGCCGATTTCCTGATGGCGAACGGCTGGTGGGAGCAGCCCGCCGAACCGGGCCGTGACCCCTGGCCAAAACACGCTCTCGACTTCGGCTCCGGTGGAGCCCAGATGCATGTGGCCGACATCGACGGCGACGGTGATGGCGACATCGTCACCAGCCTCGCCGCTCACCGGTATGGACTGGCCTGGTTCGAGCAGGTGGCCACTGCCGACGGCGGCATTGGCTTTACCCGGCACCTGATCCTGCCCGCCACAGCAGACGAGTCCCTCGCGGGCGTGCAATTTTCCCAGCCCCATGCCGTTGCCGTGGCCGACGTTAACAGCGATGGCCTGCCTGACATCATCTCCGGCAAGCGGTACTGGGCCCACGGGCCCAAGGGTGATCCCGATGCCGGGGGTACGCCAGTGCTCTACTGGTTTGAACTGGTGCGAGATTCAACCAAGCAGGGCGCTGAGGCTGTCTCGTTTACCCCCCACCTGATTGACGACACCTCAGGTGTTGGCACGCAGTTGGCAACTGGTGACCTCAATGGTGACGGCCAATTGGATCTCGTCATCGGCAACAAGCGGGGAGGCTTCGTCTTCCTGCAGCGATGACCGCGACCCTTCCAGCGGGAGCCTATTCTCAGGTTTTTCTGAGTTGTTTTCAAAGCGTCGGGGCGTTGCCCAGGCTATCGCTCTGGCCGTTCGCTCCGGGCATCCTGCCCTTCACCCACTCGACGGAAACTTCACTTCGTCGTCCCGGCTGCGTTCAGTTACCGACGTCGCTCGATTGGCATGGGCAACGCCCCTCATCCATTCAGTTCTGAAAAGAACCTCAAGAGGGTCTCTCAGTCGGTCTGCCGGACGAGCTTATAGATGCCCTGGCCAGCTCGTGACGCAGTCAGCACGTAGGCGGTCCCCATCTCGTCGAGGCCAAACCCAAAAATGGGCAGCCCGGTCCAGGGGATGCCCAGGTTTGAGACAACGGGTGTTTCTGCCCCGGCCACCCCCTGAACTGCCAGGGCCCAGAGCCGGCCGGTGACATGATCACCGTAGAGATACCGGCCCTCAATTTCGGCAATCGTGCCGCCCCGCACCACGCAGCCGCCTGTGATCGACTTGCCGACCTGATGGTCATACTCCCAGACTGGATCGATCATCGGAGCCGTGGCGGTCACGCTACCAAAGGGATAGCTCCCTTCCCGTCGCCGCCAGCCGTAGTTGCCGCCTTTTTCAACAATGTTGATCTCCTCCTGCAGATCCTGCCCGACGTCGGCCAGCCAGAGCTGTCCCGTCTGCCGATCAAACGAGAGCTGCCAGGGATTGCGAAAGCCCAGGGCCCAGATCTCAGGGCAAACGTGGTCACGGCCAACGAAGGGATTGTCCGAGGGTACCGCATAGCCCTTGCCATCATCGCGGCGGTCAATATCGAGCCGCAGCACCTTGCCGAGCAGACTGGTTGCGTCCTGGGCGTTGTCGAGCGGGTCGTTGCGGCTGCCACCGTCGCCCAGCCCAACATAGAGACAGCCATCAGGCCCGAAGGCGATCGACCCACCGTTGTGATTCGGAAACGGCTGCTCCACCTCGAGCACCACCTCTTCACTGGCGGGATCGGCCCGGTTGGGGTCGGTCACCGAAACTCGAAACCGCGACACCCGGTCGGTCTTCGGGCTGGCAACTGGGCTGTAGCAGACGAAGAACTCGCCTGTCTCGGTAAACCGGGGATGAAAGGCGAGACCCAGCAGCCCCTCTTCGTTGGCCTTGTTCCAGGGCCGGGTCGCCTGCCGTAGGTCGAGGAACAGTTCGGCCCGCCGGCCAGCCGCGTCGATCCCATGGATCATGCCCGACTGCTCCAGCACGAACCGGCGGCCCGACCCATCCCCAGCATGGGTCAGCAGCAGTGGCCGCAGCGGGGGCACCGGTTTGCCATCATCTGACTCAGCTGACCAGCCCTGCCACGCGATCTCAGGAAAGGCAGGCACTGCCGCCACTGGCAGCCTGCCGTCGGTTGGTTCCTGCGGCAGTTTGCCGTCGGGCAGCCGGCGAATTTTCAGCGAGCGGAAGGCGACCTCATCGCCATGGTCCTGCAAGCAGATATGCCCCTGACCGGTTTTGCCGAACTGCGGGTAGGCCGCGAACTTGCTGGCCGCCACCCGCTTGTTCCAATCATCATTGCCGATGACAAACTTGTAATAGCTGATGCCGTTGAGGCAGACCTCGCCTGAGCCCGGCGTTACCCGCAGATAGAGATGGTTCCACTCACCTGCCGGGCGGGTGGCATCGACAACCTCGGCGGCGGTCAGGCCGACTGCCTGCTCCAGACGGGCGGCCCACCTGGGAGGCTTGGGCTGATAGAGCTGATAGAGCCAGCCGGCCTGCTGGGAATCTTTGCCGGCGGCGTTGTCGAGAATCTGCACCTCCGGCCCGGTCTGCCAGGGACGGTCGGCATCCTCGGTCACATGGAACATCAGACCGCTGTTGCCCCCCGGGCTGATCCGGTACTCCAGCTGAAGTTCAAAGCTGTCGAAGGTCGCGTTGGTCAGCAGATCACCGGCGGGATCAGTTCGTACGATCGCCCCGTCCCGAACCTGCCAGCCCGCCCCGGGCAAGTCGGTGCGGTAGCCCTTGAAGCCGTCGAGCGACTCGCCATCGAAGAGCAGCTGCCAGCCACTGCGATGTTCGGGCTGGGTGAGCGTGTTGGGGGCCAGCTCGGCAGCTGCCTGGCGACCCGTACCGACAATGACCAGGCAGAGAACAACCCGCTGCAAAACAAGATTCAACTCACGCATTGTCAGGGCATCCCAGGAAAGCGGTACTGACTGCACGCTCCGGACGTTCACTCACCCTCGTGGCTGATCATCTGTCGCGCACCTGATGAAGAATAATCTATCCATCGTCCACTGCCGACGGAACTGGCCTCTCCAGACGCAATTGCCACAGACCGGAGCGGGCCGATCGTAATTCGACGGGACCACCAAATCATGTAACATGAAGCCAAGAAGGATCTCTTCATTGCTGATCAGGCACACGTCGTCTCTGCTCTTCCGTCGGCTGGTTGGGCCGGTTGTCGGCCTGCTGTTGGTCGCGGTGCTGGCCAATGTTGCAGTGGCCGCCTGGCTGGCTGCCCACCGTACCGCTGCGGCAGCCGCTGCCGTCGAACACCAGGTCACTCAAGCACTGGCAGCCTCCCGGGTGCCGCTGGCGCCGCCAATTCTCACCGCCCTGCATCAGCTCACCAGCTGCCACTTCCTCGTCACCGACCCGGCGGCAGAATCCGGCATCTTCTCCACGACGCCGCTGGGCGATTGGGGAGACACCGACTGGAGGGCCGTCCTCGCGGGCACGGCCCAGCCCCCAACCACCTTGCAGCTGCCGTTGGGCCGCTACCGCGTCAGCCTGCTCCGCAGCCAGAGCGTTCGGCCCCAACAGGCGGTGCTGCTCATCCCGCTGCCGGCAGTGACGCGGGTGACGTTCGAGGCGGTCGCCCCGATGCTGGTGGTTGCCGGAATCATGCTGGCCATCTTGATTCCGCTCGGGCTCTCGGTAACCGGTCGGCTGACCCGCCGGATTGTTGCCATCGAGGGGCTGGTTGGGCGGATTGCCGCGGGGGCTTTCGGCAGCCAGCTCGCAGCCGGACCGGCTGCCGCTGGTGATAGCGATGAGATCGATCGGCTGCAGCGGGGCGTCAACCAGATGAGCAGCACACTGGCCAGCCTCCGGGACTCGCTGGTGGCGGGTGAGCGGCAGCGGCTACTCGGCCAGTTGGCTGCCGGCTTTGCCCACGAGCTTCGCAACGCCATTACCGGCAGCCGGCTGGCGATCGACCTGCACCGGCGTCGCTGCCTGCTGTCGGCGACGGACTCAACCCCCCGTGATGACAGCCTGACGGTCGCCATCCGGCAGCTCGATATTCTTGAAGAGGAGGTTCGCGGGCTGCTGGCAGTCGGCCGGCCCGAAGTCCGCCCACCGGTTACCCGGTTCGATCTGGCCACGCTGTTTGCAGATGTGCAGGACCTGACGAGTCCGCGGCTTGAGCATGCCGGTGTCAGCCTGTCCTGCAGCTGCCCACCGCTACGGCTGGCTGCCCGCCGCGAGCCCTTGCGGGCAGCAGTGGTCAATCTGGTGCTCAATGCCATCGACGCCGCCGGCCCGGGCGGCGAAGTCAGGCTCGCCGCTGCAGTTCAGGATGGCTGCTGTCTGATCACGGTTGAGGATAATGGCCCGGGTATTCCGGCTGAGTTGGCCAACTCGATCAGCGATCCCTTTGTGACCGGCAAGCCGGAAGGCGTTGGCCTGGGTCTGGCAGTTGCCCGAGTGGTTGCGGAGGAACAGGGCGGCGGGCTCAACTGGACTCGGCACGACGGACTCACCCGCTTTGCGCTTTTCCTGCCGATGGACAACCCTGGCACTCCACCAAAGCCTCAAGGAAACCCATCATGAGCCGCATCCTCATCGTCGATGACGAACCGGCGATCGGCTGGAGCCTGCGCGAGGTGCTTGCCGATGATGGGCATGCCGTTGAAATCGCCCCCTCGGTCGCGGCGGGTCTGGCCACCTGCCGTGAATTTCTGCCGGAGGCGATGCTGCTAGATGTGCGGCTGCCAGACCGGGACGGCCTCGAGGCGCTGCCAGAATTTCGTGCGGCCGCCCCGGCAGCGGCGGTCGTGGTGATGACCGCCTTCGGTGACCTCGACACCGCCGTTCGGGCGCTCGATGCCGGTGCCTTCGACTATCTCCCCAAACCCTTCGATCTGGCAACCGTCGCGCGGATGATCATGCGGGCCACGGCGGCGGCGGGGCAGTCTGGTGGGCCAACCGGTGGGGCGGCGGTGGGTGGAAGTCCCCCAGCCAAACCGGCCGCCGGCGAACTCATCGGCCGGTCACCGCCGATGCAGACGGTGTTTCGCCAGATCGCACTCGTGGCACCGAGTGATCTGCCGGTGCTGATCACCGGGCTCACCGGCACCGGCAAGGAATTGGCCGCCCAGGCCATCCATCGCCACAGCCGGCGTCGCGACCAGCCGCTGGTGACGGCCCATCTGGCCGCCCTGGCCCCAACCCTGATTGAAAGTGAGCTCTTCGGCCACCGCCGCGGGGGCTTCACCGGCGCCACGCGTGACCATGCCGGGCTGTTTGAGCGGGCCGACGGTGGCACGATCTTCCTCGATGAAATCGGTGAGGCCTCGCCCGAGGTCCAGGTCAAGTTGCTGCGGGTGCTGGAGTCGGGAGAAATCATGCCAGTTGGGGCGGCCGCTGGCAGACAGGTTGATGTTCGCATCGTCGCCGCCACCAACCGCGACCTGGCTGCCGCAGTGGCTGCCGGTGGCTTCCGGGCCGATCTCTACCACCGGCTGCGGGGCTTTGCGATCGAGATGCCGCCACTGGCCGATCGGCTGGATGACATCCCTGATCTGGTTGACGATTTTCTGGCTGCGGCCGCCAACCGGATCGGACCACCTCCTGGACCGATCTCACCCGACCTTCTCATAGCCCTTGCCGGCAGGTCTTGGCCGGGCAACGTTCGGGAACTGCGGCATGCAATTGACCATGCCTTGGTGTTGGCCCGGGGTGGCACGCTGGGGCCCGAACACCTCCCTCCTCCCGCAGCGCCGGCAATGGCCGGCCACAGCACACCCAGCGGCAGCCTTGAGGAAGCCCTTGTGGAGGCGGCCCGTCAATGGCTCATGGCCGCTTGGCAGGAAGAAGGGGCCGGCGATCTGCACGAGCGGGCTGTCGGCATCGTCGAAGGTGTCCTGGCCCGCGAAGCGGTGCGGCTGACCGAGGGCAACCGCACGGCGGCGGCCCGCCGGCTGGGGCTCGACCGGGCCACGCTCCGCAGTCGGCTGGGTGGCGAATAGGCGGGGAATAATTGCTCGGGCTGCTGATCGCTTCGCCGGTCACGGCCACAAGCCGCCACGGCCCCACCGAAATGACGGCCACTCTGTGGTGGTGAGGTTTGGTACGGCATCTGCCTACTGGTTTGGCTCCCGCCCTCGATAACCCTCGATAACGGAGTGAGCCCATGTCGCGAAAGCCCCGCCACCACCAGCCAGCCGCCTTTACCCTGATCGAACTGCTCGTGGTGATTGCGATCATCGGTGTGCTGGTCGGACTGCTGCTGCCGGCGGTGCAACAGGCCCGCGAGGCGGCCCGGCGGCTGGCCTGTGGCAACAACCTCAGGCAGCTGGTGCTGGCGGTTCACAACTATGCCGCCGCCCGCGGACACTTTCCCCCCAGCATGATCCACACGCCCGGCACTGCCTTTGCCAGCAACAATGGTTCATGGGGAGTCCATGGCCGGATTCTGCCCTTCATTGAGGAGGGAACCGTGGCAGAGGCGATCAATCTCGAGCAGCCTTGGGACGACGGCTACCCGGCGGGAACCGCGGGCACGAACTGGGCCACGGTTGGCACCATCAGAATTGCCACCTTTGTCTGCCCCAGCGAGGTACACAACACCTTCCGCACCAAGAACGGCACCAACTATGTCTCTCCCACCAACTACGGCTTCAACTTTGGTACCTGGTTCGTCTACGACCCGGCGACCGGCCAGGGAGGGAACGGAGCATTCCATCCAAATTCAAACTACAAGGCAGAGATGTTCACCGACGGCCTTTCCAAGACGCTGCTGGCGAGTGAAGTGAAGGCGTTCACCCCCTACGTCCGCAACACCGCCGACCCGGGCGGCAGCTATCCGGCCGGCTCACCGCCCGCCGCCCCAGCCCTGATCGCTGGGCTAGCGGGTGGCGGCCAGCAGAAGCTCGGCCCCGATACCAATAGCAACACCGGCCATACCGAGTGGCCCGACGGGCGGGTCCATCACACCGGTTTCACCGCCACCTTTACACCCAATACGGTGGTACCGTTCAGCGACAGCGGCACCGACTACGACATCGACCTGAACTCACAGCAGGAAGGCAAGTCGGCCAGTCAGCCGACCTACGCCGCGATCACCGCCCGCAGCCATCACGGCGGGCTGGTCAACACAGGCATGGTCGATGGTTCGACCCGGACGATCACCGACGAGATCGCCCTGCAGATCTGGCGGGGCCTGGCCACCCGCAGGGGCGGCGAGGTAGCCAATGCCCCTTGAATGGCTGCTGAATGGCTGCGTGGCCGGGCCGCTCCCAGCTGCCAGCCTCACCATCCCGCTGCCACCCGCAAATCTCCACGACAGGCTGGACGTCGCCAGCGGAAACTGGCCGAACGGCCAGGTTTTAGGCTGGCCCGCGCAGGGGCCAGAATCTCTTGGTACCCTCTGTTGAGGCGTTGTTGGGGCCTGAGTCGATCAGGACGGTCCTGGTTACGGCTGCTGCCCGCTGGCTGAATCGATGTGAGCGTGAGACGTTCGTCCGTACCCACCGCCGTGGTGGCCCGCCGGCTGATCAGCGCCGGCACACTCGTGTGGCTGACGCTGCTGGTGGCCCCACCGGCAGCAGCTGAACCCGTCCACCATGCCGTCCGGCTCCATCGTGACGATCCCCGGCCGGCGGGTGATCTCCCGGCCGGTATCGTCCCGGAGTGGCAGCAGCAGCCGCAGTCAACTGGACGGCGACGCACGTCGCGGCGGGCACGCCGGCGGGCCCAGCGGCGGGGCTGGGAGGAGGCTCCCCCACCGGCCTCGATTAACGGCATCGACGTCGTCCTCCCCGTCGCGGCCCACAGCCGACTCCGGATCGATCACCGTGACATCCCCTACGGGACCGGTTCTCCGCATCACCGCTTCAACATCTTTCTGCCGGGCGGCTGCCGGCAAGGGCAGCTGCCACTGGTGATCTGGTTACCGGGGGCCGATTGGTCGACCATCGACCGCAACGACTGCCCGATCCTCTGGCTGACCAGCCATGGCTATGCCGTCGCCAGCGTTGGCTATCGCCCCAGTTCGGTGGGCCACTTTCCCGCCCAGCGGGATGACTGCCGGGCAGCCTTCCGCCAGTTGGCCGAGGACGCTGCCCTCTGGGGGATCGCTCCCGATCGGATCGCCGTGGTCGGCCAGGCCGGCGGTGGCCACCTCGCCGCATTGCTCGGTCTTGATGGCCAACCCGTGGGGGCGGCCGCCCCCACGGCATCAGAGCCGGCCGTTCCGATCGCCGCGATCTGCAGCCTCAGCCCGATCACCCATCTGCCAACACTCGGCCCTGACCATGACCGGGCCTCCTCGGCCGCCAGTCGGCTGATCGGTGGCCCCCTGCCCGAACTCCGCGAGGCGGCTCTGGCCGCCAGTCCGCTGGGGTATGCCTCACCGGGCGACCCACCCACGTTGCTCATTCATGAACGGACCGCCCGCCTGGTGCCGGTCAGTCAGAGTGAACGGCTGCATCGCGCGTTGCAGACAGCTGGTGTCGACAGCCAGTTGATCATCCACGATGAGATGAAGCCGGGCATCACTGCCGACAGCCGGGTGGGCCGGCTGCTGCTGGCCTTTCTCGATCGCACACTCACTGCCGGCACCGTCAGCATTGTTGTCCATGATGCTGCCGGCCAACAGGACGGCGGCTGAAATCGGTCTTGCTTGGGGTGGGCTCAACCCCGATTCTCCGTCGGCCGCCGACCGTCCAGTGGCGGGAACAGTGTTCCCCGACAACAGCCCCAGCAAGACGCAGTCATGTCTTTCCACCCGGGTCGCTTCACCCGCCGACACTGGCTGGCCACGGCCGCCGCAGGCGGCTGCGGCGCAGCTGGTGGGCTGTTCGCCGAGTCGGTCTTTGTGACGCCCGGCACGCTCGCCATCACCCAGCTGTCAATCGGCCGGCCAGCCGGAACGCGACGACCGCTCAGGCTGATCCAGTTGAGCGATCTGCACCTCCGTGGCATCGGCCGGCTGGAAACCGACCTGATGGCGGCGGTCGCCGCCGCTGAGCCCGACCTGATTTTACTCACCGGCGACACCCTCGACTGCCGCCGCGGGATTGAGCCCCTGGCCGAGTTCCTCCAGGCCCTGCCGCCCGGCGCCGATCGCCTCGCAATCATCGGCAACTGGGAATACAACACCGGGCTCGACCCCATCAGTTTCCGGCAGCTGCTCAGCCGGCAGGATGTCCGGCTGCTGCTCAATGAGTCGGTCGACCTTGAGCACAACGGCCACCCGCTGCGGATCAGCGGGCTTGATGATCTGGTCTGCGGACGGCCAGCCAGCCCGCGGCCGCCAGCGGCAGCCGATCCGACGGCTGCGCATCTCGTGCTGGCCCACTGCCCGGCCACCCGGGATCAGCTGCCACCACTGGCCGGGCCGGCTGTCAGCCTGATGCTCAGCGGGCACACCCATGGTGGCCAGATCGCACCGGCCGGCCTGCCGATCATCACCCCCCCGGGCAGCGGCCGCTATGTCAGTGGCTGGTATGCCGAGGGCGGTCCGCCGATGTATGTCTCGCGTGGCCTCGGTACGTCCATGCTGCCGATTCGGCTGGGGGCCACCCCGGAACTGGTCATTGTCGATTGGTGGCTCGGCCGCGCAGCCGCTGCGTAGCCGCTACAGCCGGCGCAAAGGGCCCTTTCACCCCTCTTTGTGCAGGCTTCCATGCCCGCTGGCCGATAGCCTTTTCTAGCCAGAACGCGCCTCCCGCTCGCGATCCCGTGAGTCTGCGTTTTGGTCCCCAAGGCGGCCCCGATCGATTCCGATCGGGGAGCGGTTGCCGCCCTATCAAGTCACCAAAGGAACGCTTCAGCCACGCCATGCCGAGCCGTATTCGCCGATCCGACAACAGCCCCGCCCAGAATCCGCTGGAGACCTATCTCCGCGAGATCAACGAAACATCACTGCTCACTGCAGCAGAAGAGAAACAACTTGCCACCCGGATCCGCAAGGGTGATGCCGCCGCGCGGGATCACATGGTGCGAGCCAACCTGCGGCTGGTGGTGAACATCGCCCGCGGCTACTCCAACCGCGGCCTGCCACTGCCCGACCTGATTGAGGAGGGTAACCTCGGCCTGCTGCGGGCCGTCGAGGGCTTCGACCCGAGGGTCGGCACCCGGTTCAGCACCTACGCCAGCTACTGGATCAAGCAGTCGATCAAGCGGGCCCTGATCAACAACGGCAAGACGATCCGGATCCCGGCCTATATGGTCGAAATTCTCTCGAAGTGGCGGCGGGCCTCGGCGCGGCTGCTCGAGATCCTGGGCCGGACGCCGACCCCGGAGGAGGTGGCCCGCATGCTCGGCCTCGCCCGTAAGAAGCTGCCGATCATCAAGAAGGCGATGCAGGTCCATCAGGCCGCCCCCCAGACCGACCAGGCCGATGGCGGCTGGTCACTCGGTGACATTGTCGAGGACGAGAACGCCCGTTGCCCGGCCGAGGTGATGCTGGACGAAGACACGCTGCAGCATGTGCTGCGGCGGATCGACCAGCTTGATGGCCGGGCGGCGACGATCATCAGGCTGCGATTTGGCCTGGGTGGGGGAGAGCCGATGACGCTCAAGGAGATCGGGGGAGTGCTCGGACTGACCCGAGAACGGGTCCGCCAGATCGAGTCGGAGACGCTGGCCTCGTTGGCGGCGGAAATCGAGGGGGCGCCGCGGGCCACAATCAGCCTGCGTCCGGCCCGCCAGTTGCGGCGGGGGGCCTGAGCGGGCTACCTTCTGGAGATGGATCTCACCGCACACATTCGGGCCGTGCCAGACTTTCCCAAGCCGGGCATCCTGTTTCGGGACATCACGCCGCTGCTGGCCGAGCCGACCGCCTTCACGGCGGCGATCGACCGGCTGGCCGAGCCCTGGCAGGCCGACGGTATCGATGCCGTGGCGGCGGTCGAGGCCCGAGGTTTCCTCTTCGCCGGACCGCTGGCGATGAGGCTCGGCGTTGGGATCATTCCGGTCCGCAAGCCGGGCAAACTGCCGGCCGAGACGATCAGCTATCGCTACGAGCTGGAGTATGGCAGTGACACCCTGGAGATGCACCGTGGCATCCTCGCCCCGGGGGCACGGGTGCTGGTGGTCGATGATGTGCTGGCCACCGGTGGCACGGCCGAAGCCTGCGTACGGCTGATCGAGGCGGCTGGGGCAACAGTGTCTGGCTGCTCGTTCCTGGTGGAACTTGGTGGTCTCGGCGGCCGCGAACGGCTCGCCGGCCAGCGGATCGAATCGGTCCTGCATTACTGACACTGTCAGCCCGCGGCCTTCCACCACCGTCGTCCTCGCACCACCAATTCCATGTCCCGGATCGTCATTGCCATGTCGGGGGGCGTCGATTCCAGCGTCGCCGCGGCGTTGCTGGTCGAAGCGGGCCATGACTGCATCGGCGTTTTCATGCGGCACGGCCAGCCGGCCCTGCCGGCAGCGGCCGGGAAATTGCCGGTGGCCGCGGCCTCACGGCCCGGCCATCAGGGCTGCTGCAGTGTCAGCGATGCCGTCGATGCCCGCCGGGTAGCTGACCGGCTGGGTATTCCGCTCTACCCGCTCGACCTGACGGATGACTTTGAGCGAATCATCGACAGCTTCGCCGCCGACTATGCCGCGGGCCGCACCCCGAACCCTTGTGTCCGCTGTAACCAGTGGATCAAGTTCGGCCGGCTGTTTGACCATGCCGAGGCGGTCGGTGCCAGCCACGTGGCCACCGGCCACTATGCCCGGCTGGTCGGATCCGACGTGAATGGGCCGGATGTTCCGGAACTGCACCGAGGCCACGACACGGCTCGCGACCAGTCGTATGTGCTCTTTGGTGTCGGGCCCGAACGCCTCCGCCGCATGCTGCTGCCGGTGGGCGGTCTGGCCAAGGACGAGGTCCGTCGGCAGGCGGAAGCCCTCGGCCTGGTGACGGCGGCCAAGCCCGACAGCCAGGAGATCTGCTTCGTGGCTCCAGGTGAGCATCCACGGCTGGTGGCCCACCGGATCGCCGGCTCGCGGGCGGGTGAAATCGTGGACCAGACCGGTCTGGTCCTGGGCACGCATCCCGGCATCGAGCAGTTCACGATCGGCCAGCGGCAGGGACTGGGGATCGCCGTCGGCAACCCGTTGTATGTGCTGCGGATCGAGCCGGAGACCTGCCGGGTGGTGGTCGGACCACGCGAGGCCTTGCCGCTGACAACGCTGGTGGCCACCGAAGCGAGCTGGATTGCCGCGGTGCCCGACGAACCGTTTCCCTGCCTCGTCCAGTGCCGGGCCCAGCGGCCGGCGGCCCGGGCCATCGTCACCCGGCACGGGCCAGACCGGTTCGAGGCCCGGTTTCTGGAGCCGACCATCGATGCCCCAGGACCGATCACGCCGGGTCAACCGGCGGTCTGCTATGCCGGCACCCGGCTCCTCGGCGGGGGCTGGATAAGCCGTGAATCGGTCGCCGCCGGCTGAGGCTCCGGCAAACGCACCACCGGTTCAATCCAGGCATCCGCGAGCCGGCAGTGGAGGCGTCCGGGCCGGTAACAGATTCGACGCCCCCGGCCGGTTTGCCTGCGGTGAAAATCGAACTAGCATGCAGTTTGCGAGTTGACCCCTTTCCGATCGGAGCAATCCCGTGCCTCCCGCCGCCCTTGCCGTCCTCGGTGTCCTGCTCGGCGTCATCGCACTGGCGATGCTCCTGCTGATCTTCAATTACGGTCAGATCTGGTTTCAGGCCTACTGGTCGAAGGCGACCGTCACCTTCCTCGAACTCTTCGGCATGAGCCTCCGGAAGGTGAATGCCCGCACGATCGTTCAGGCCCGGATCATGGCGACCCAGGCGGGCCTCGGGAAAGAGATCTCCTCCGGCCGACTGGAGGCCCATTCCCTTGCCGGCGGTGACGTCCCCCGGGTGATCCGAGCGCTCATCGCCGCCCAGCGGGCGAGTCTCGACCTCGATTTTGACCGGGCCTGCGCCATCGACTTGGCGGGGCGTGACGTGCTCGACGCCGTTCAGACCAGCGTCAATCCGAAGGTGATCGACTGTCCCGACGTGGCCAGTGGCAAGTCGACCCTCTCGGCCGTCGCCCGCAACGGTGTGGAACTGAAGATCCGAGCCCGGGTGACCGTCCGCACCAATCTGCTGCAGCTGATCGGCGGGGCCACCGAGGAGACGATCATCGCCCGGGTGGGCGAGGGCATCATCACCTCGATCGGTTCCGCCGCGACCCACTTCGAGGTGATGGAGCATCCCGACACGATCTCGAAGGCGGTGCTCGAGCGGGGCCTCGATGCCCAGACAGCCTTCCAGATCGTCTCGATCGACATTGCCGACATTGAAGTAGGTGAAAACATCGGCGCCCGGCTGCAGGCCGATCAGGCCGAAGCCGACACCCGGGTAGCCCGGGCGAAGGCCGAGGAACGCCGAGCGGTGGCAATCGCCCATGAACAGGAGATGAAGGCCGCCACTGCTGAAAACCGGGCCGGTGTCCTCCGGGCCGAGGCGCTCGTGCCCAAAAGCATCGGCGAGGCCCTCCGCGCCGGCCGGATGCAGAGCCAATCGGCCAA
>Ga0209986_10001314_pt1 | contig 23831 bp, 41 predicted proteins | sample BlataG_FD_183168 | JGI IMG/M metagenome (GOLD analysis project Ga0209986, IMG submission 183168) | Deep subsurface microbial communities from Black Sea to uncover new lineages of life (NeLLi) - Black_00105 metaG (SPAdes) (version 2) | ecosystem: Environmental > Aquatic > Marine > Oceanic >... | reverse complement strand
CCATATGGACTATATTCTTCATAATCTTCCGCAGGCAGACAAGGAGCGACATGGTGGCTTTTGCGTCAGCGAGCTTTGTGACACTGGTGCTGAGCTCTATACTGTGGGCTGTCGGGTTGGTAGATGAGAGCATGCTGCTGATACTCGGAGTGCTGACAGGCGCGTCTGTCGTGTTCATGCGCAAGGACTGGTACGCAACCGCTTAAGCGAGCTTTTCAGAGCTTTCTACGAGCAAACGCTCGTAATTTCGTGACAGGTTGTGACACATGTTTAAATATCCCCCAAACCCCAAAGACATTCAATATCCTCGATGAACCCAGGACGAGAACGTTTTATAAGTGATTAGATGAGATTTGGTAAGAAAGGTGTCACGCTTGCCCAGCTGTCATCTGTAGGCATGCTGTTCGTCATGATCGGTATCACGCTTGGTATCGGCGCATACGTCAACTCGCAGATACAGACAACGGCAGGATGGGCAACTACGAGCGTTGAGTATCTGGCTGTGGGCAATGCCACAGAAGGTATCTCGAAGCTTGCCCAATGGCTGCCGATAATAGCTATAGTCATAGCTGCCGGCGTCGTGATTGCCACGCTTGTCGGAGCTTTCGCATTCAGGCGCGGAGTTTAATCTCTTCATCTCGGAGTGATTAGATGAAGCTCCTGAACAAGAAAGGCGTGGCAGTATGGCAACTGGCGCAGATCAGCCTGATGCTGGTGCTGGTCGGCGTGACGTTCGGCATAGGCGTGTACATAAACGAAGAGCTGTACACGACTTCGTACGGCACCACGGCAGTGGTAAACGAGTCGGTGACTTTCACCGCTAACAACACATACTACGATTTGCTGTACAAGGCTGCGGGCATAACAGAAGTGGCCAACGACTCGTTCACGTTCGGCCCGACAGACGGGCATTATGCTACAAGGGACTACGAGTACATAACTCAGATAGCGATATACACGAACGCGTCAGATGGCCCGGAGGCGGCCACAGCGTACAACGTGTCGTACAACTCGTATCAGAGCGACGCGCACTTTGCGACGATGAACGCCACAAAGAGCGTAAGGACGTTCGCGCAATGGCTCCCGATAATAGCCATAATGATAGCGGCGAGCGTTGTGATTGCCGTGCTAGGAGTCTGGTTTATGGGGAGATAGTTTTTCCCTTTTCTTCTTTTTTCTTTATAGTCCGCCTCCTCTATAATTGATGTCACAGATTGTAACATTTATATAGCGCAAAACAAATGATTAATATGAAAAAATGGGATATATTTCTTATTCCGGTTATTCTCCTACTTGTCACAGCGGTTGGCGCAGATTATGTGAATGATGCGGGCGTGTTTATCGCAGAATCCTGCCTGAACGCCACGCATATCCAGAGGTCATATGAATATAATACCAGTGTCGGCGCCGAACCAACGCTTTACAATTATACACAGGTGTCGCAGTGCACGAACAACTGCACTGACAACAAGTGCAACGCAATGGAGCCGCGGGTGGATATCAACGCGATGTGGGTCACGTTCGGCGCAGGGCTGTCATTCCTTCTCATCGGCATGGCGCTCGGGATGCCTTTCGGCAAGTTCGTGGGCAAGGAAGAGATAACGGCGGGATGGGACACTACGATCATGGTGCGCTACATATTCTTTTTCATCGGCTTTTATCTTGTCTACCTGTCGTTCGGCATGTCGCGCCGTGTGAGCGCCATCTACGGCGGCGATGCGAACATAACAGACGCTGCAAGCACTGCGACAATGGTCATGCGCATAACCATGACGCTGTTCCTTATAGTGATGATGGTCGAGACGGTGTTCTACATATTGAAATACTATCAAGAGTCCAGCTACAGCAAGAAGTGGGGTGAACAGGGATGAGCAGCCGTTCCAAGCGCGTGGACGACAAGTGCATACAGGCCATAGAAAACATAATGAAAGAACTCAATCCAGGACATAAGGAACTGTTTGGACGGGAGGTGTCCTTCACTGAAGCATCGTTCGTGCTCGGATACAGGTATCTGAACCCGACGATGGTCGAGAAAGCCAGCAAGATCCCGATCGGCACAGCGCTGAAACTGCTGGACAATAGGAGGCGGTGATGATGGCCCCGTTCGACTTCCTCGGCACGGCGCAGTTCGCGGATGCCGGAAACATCATGAATGCCGTCAACGCATGGACGGGCAGCCTGACAGCGATGGGCGAGCTGCAGTGGATAGGAATAATCACCATAGGGTGTGCGGTGGCAGTGCTGCTGATGGCTATCACTGGAATGATCAACGAACTTGCAAAAGGGGGGACGACTGGACAGTATAGGCATTGATGAACATAATCGGGGGTGATGAAAATGGCACAGGGGTATTGCATGAAATGCAGAAAAAAGGTAGATATGAAAAGCCCGAAAGTAGTCACAAAGGGCAAAAGGAAGATGACAAGGGGAGTATGCCCGAAATGCGGGACGACCGTTGTGAGATTCGGAAAATAAAAGGAGGTTTATGAATATGGTAAAATTCGAGTGGATGTGCAACATCTGCAAAAGAATATTCCCAGATACGCGAGAGCTTATGCTGCATGTATTCTTCGAGCATCCTGAGGCTGTGCATTATGGCACACCGATAGCTGTGGACAAACTGCCTATTCCAAAGCGGCCCGAGCCGGTGGTTGAGAAAGTAAGGAAACTGGTGAAGCCAAAAGTAAAGCGCACGGTGATCGAGGAAGAGGAGGAGTCCGAAGAGCTTGAGGAAGAGGGAAACGAAGACTTAAGCCTGGACTAATCAATATCTAATATGCTGAAAGCGAGGCAGATGGAAAAGATGCTGTGGGCGAGATGCGTATGCGGGTTCGTCGCTTACGGTGCTGAGGAGCTTCAGCGCAACGGGTATTTCTCGCGCGGAAGATGCCCAAGATGCAACCGCGTGTTATGACTTGGCAGTGATTAACTGAATATATACTGTGTACTATCTATTTCACTACCACAATGCTTTTTATACCATATGAGAAACCTATATCCATGCTGATAATAACGAACATACTGTTTGACGCGCAGGGAAGGATGGCGCTAATCAGAGGGAAATGGGTGAAGGCGTGAACAGCAGGTATATCCTGGCGCTTTCGGTCGTCTGCCTTACGGGTTTGTTCTTCACTGCGATGTGGACGGTGGATACCGGCGCAAGCATGAAGAACATAGAATGCGCGCTTGGCATGACGCCGCTTGCAGAGGGGCTTGTCACAAGGAATGTGGAGCCGACGGTCGTTTACCACACAGGGTTGCTTGGGTTGAGCGCTGTCTGGCTGGTGCTTGCTGCGATGATGTTATGGATGATATATGAACGGGACTTTCATCAGTCCTTATAGCGTCGTACATGGAAGGACGCATTAAGAATAAAAATAGAGGTGAAGATAATGGAAAATCTGAAAGGCTGGAAAGAAGTGGTATTGCGGGCGCCCGAGGACTTTGAGCGCAAGGAGCCTGTGAAGTTGCTGAAGGGCGTGAACAGGCTGAAGTTCCTTGACGACGGCAGGGACATAGAAGTGCAGGACTTCAACGACCCGGAGAAGAAGGTCAAGAAGGTCGTGTTCAGCGTTGAGCGCATCGACAGGGAAGAGAGCGGCGCGCTGTTCGTGAACTACGGCGAAACGAACGTGTCGCTGTTCGGGCAGCTCCAGGGCATAAGCAAGAAGCTCGGCACGCTTGCCGGGCATGAGCTTGCCATAGTGAGCACAACGGGAACTAAGGACACGAGGTACAGCGTGATAGAGGTTGACAGGGAGCCGGTGGAATAATAGGACAGACAGCCGTTGGTGGGATTTGAACCCATAGACGGCTTTTTTTGATTATAGGATGACGTACCCGCGTAGCGGCGTACGTCTGAGCCATAGGTGATGGAAGATGGGCAGGCGTGGAAGGCCAAGGACTCGCATGGCAGAATGGGAGCTGAAAGAAAGGGTAGAGAAGATCAGGGCGCAGTATAACAAGCCCGGGTTTGATGAGAAATGAGAAGAGTGCGCGTGAGATGCATCGGGTGCGGGAAAAGGTTCTGGCCGCGCAGCAGGACTGGCTGGAAAACGAAGAGTAAAGAGCATGTTTGCCCGTATTGCCAGACGAGAACACCGGACTGGGTGCACAAGGAAGCGCTCGGGGAATAGTGATTATATGGCAGAAGAAAAATTCAATCAGGGGAAGGTAGACGGCAAAAAACTGGCGATGCGCGCGAGGATAGTGCAGGCGCTGTTCCTCGGCCTGTTCACGCTCGGATTGAGCATGAGCGTTGGCGACGTGTCAAGCGTCTGGAAATACCCGGTCTCGTCCATGAGCATAACCACGACCGTTTTCGGTCTGATGGGCGCTATCGTGTGCGAGATATTCGCTAGAAGGGCTGAGAAATGGTAGACAGGACTTGGTTTTTTACGAGCTACATGTTTGCCTTTCTCGCCGTCTACCTTTCAGTAGTGCTGTACAGCATAGCTCCGACTATATTAAAAACGGACATAAGCTGGGAAGAGGAGCTGCGGATGAACAAGACGAGCAGCTTCATCTATAGTGCGAACGCGACTACCACTGGTCTTTCGAGCAGCGTTCAATGGCTACCGACTATCGGGCTTCTGCTTGCGGCTATGATTACAATGTCCGTGCTGGTGTCATCCTTTTCGATGAGAAGGGCATTAGGGCAATGATGACGTCTTGTTCTTACTGTCTGGTAGTGGTGCGCTCGGTGTTACTGAGCTGTAGTATCATAAGGTTTATATAGTCTATAAATCGTATATAGTCCTATGGAAGAAGAATTCACGACAATAAGGATCAGAGTTTCTACAAAAGAACGGTTGGAAAAGTTCGGCACATTCGGCGACAATTTCGATGAAGCTTTAGCGAAAGCTTTGGAACAGGCCGAAAAGTGCAAGAAATGACCGGAAGATACAAGTACAGGTGGTGCGGCCGGTGCCACGAGCCGAACTGGCACTGGGCAGGAACGCCGAGAAGCTGTGAGAATTGTGGGAGGCTGTTGTAGGATATGAATCAAAAAAAAATCGAGTTTGAGTCTGTTCTTGAAGAATTAATGTATCCAGAGATTAAAAAAATCGCAGAAGCGTTTGAACTTAATTTTACATACCAAGAAGCTTTTTGCTTAACAGAAGATTGTGATTGGATAGCAGAAAAGATGGAAGATGGTGCAGATTATAATGACCTCTTAGATTGGGCTGACCAAAACGAAGTTTCAACTACATATACTTATGAAAAATATCGTGTTGATTTTACTTTAATCGGTCATGGTATAAAAATCGCCATTGAGCTTGATAGTAAAGAATGGCACACAGACGAAGAGGCAGACAAGGTAAAAGATGACTTTTTAAAGGAAAGGGGTTTTATTGTTTGGCGATTTTTCTCAAATGAATTGTTTGGTATAAAAAACAGACAACGAACAATCAAAAGAATTGTTAAAGATATAGAAAATTTTGAATCAGTTAAAATATGGAAAGAGTCAATCGAGAAGAAACGGATGCTTAGATACTGGATATCTAAATTTTTAACACCTCATAAGGTAGAAAAACATGCTTCCAAAAGTTTTGCATAATACAGAGTTCAGATTCATCCGCCTGAACAAGTTTAAGAAGGATGACGACTTCAGCAAAGCTCCGCTCAAAGGTATTGCCTGGAAGGACAACCTGCTCAAATATGACGACCCGATACTGCTCAAGCACATCGAAGACGGTGGGAATGTCGGATGGGTCGCTGGACATGGTAATATAAGATTTTTTGATATTGACAGAAGCGGTGTTGAAGCGAAGCTTAACGAGAAACTTAATGAACAGCTTAACACGCTCATATTACAGACCGGCTCCGGAAACTTCCACATGGCCATCAAATCTGATTACGCGCAGAACCACGCGTTAAAAGACGGCATGGGCGAATACAGAGCCGATGGCCAATATGTCGTTTGTGCGCCGAGCAGGCACCCATGCGGCAAACGCTACAAGGTCTTCTCTGACGTGCCGATCGCCGAGATAGATTCCGCGACCATCAGAAAAATATTGAAGCCGATAAAGATAGGCGCTGAAAAGGGGGAGCAGGAGACAGTCGAATACACAGGCGCGCTGCGGGTGATACCCGACAGCATAGATGCGATGATCAAGCGGGGGGCTGTGGAGAAGGAGGAGAACAGGAACCAGCTCGCTTGGATAATCACGAAGGAGCTGTACAAGCGCGGGTTTGAAAGGGAAGAGATAGTGCCTCTTGTACTGCGCTTTAATGAAAATTGTAAACCAAAGAAGGCCGAGAGTATTGTGAAAGCCCACGTGAACTATCTGTTGCTCCACTCGGACAAGTACCTTGTTGATAAGGTCGATGCTGCATGGCTAAGGGCGCAAGAGTTCGGCGCGATTGTTGAAAAACTGCCAAAAAACCTGGGAGAACTTATCAAGGAGCCGTTGCCTGACATTGATTACTGGATGACCTCGCTGATACCAAAGAATCTGCTTATACTCATAGGAGGACGGGCTGGAGCATTTAAATCGATGTTCACGTTGTCGCTTGCATTGGCTATGGCTCGTGGAGGGTTCTTCCTGGATACGTTCCGAGCCACCGGGAGCCCGAAAGTGTTGCTGTACGACCTTGAGAACGGCGAGCGCGTGATACATAGAAGGGTCCGATACATACTAAAAAACGATGTTGAGAACGCAAAGCTATCGAACTTCCACTACTTGACAGACTTTGACAAGAACAACATCAAAAAAGAGCTTAAGATGGCTATGGAGTACGATCTCATAATACTTGACAGCTATCGCAGATTCCTTGTAGGCAGTGAAAATGAGAGTGAGATTACAGACAAGTTCTACAGGGAGTGGCTAAAACCACTACGCGAAAGTGGCAAAACCGTGATAATAGTACATCATTTCAGAAAGAGCAGAATAGAGGAGGAGTTGAGTGAAGGTGACATTTTAGAGCTTTTCAGGGGCTCTGGAGACATAGGAGCGCAAGTGGATTATGCCCTAGCACTTTTCAAGGGGAATGAGACCAAAAAGGACGATAATATCACTTTTGATGTATTTGTCGGGAAAGCTAAGAACAGGCTAGGAATCCCGATGTTCCCGTTTGCCTTTAGGGTCACCAAGGACGATGAGGCCAAAGAGACAATATTCGACTATTTGGGCGAAAAGGTCTTCCAGACGCCTTCCATGAAGAGAAGAGACAAGATAATCGAATTGGTCATAAGTGGCATAGTCACCCGCAAAGAGATACTAAAACACTTCCCACTGCTCTCTGTGAGGACCATAGACCGTGATTTGAAGGAGATGGCTGAAAGGGAGATAATAATCGAAGGCAATAAACCGGGGACCTATGGTGTCAAAGAGGTGATTGGAGATTATGTATAGCCAGACAACAATGTCCATGTGGTCTATAGACAATATAGACCATTTAGACCTTTTAGACATAGTAGACAACATAGACATATATATATATAAGAGACTTGTAAAGAAAGTGCTAAAAAAGAGAGGATCAAAATGAGATACAAATCCCCACCATACAAGCTCAAAAGCAAATGCTCTGTGTGCGGCATCCGCTGCGTGGGCAAAACATGCATCGAATGCTTCAGGAAGGTTTACTGGACAAAGGCCAAGCGCAAAGGGATGAGCGAAAAGATGAAAGGGGCCGGTAGGCCTGTCGGGTCACTTTCAGGCACTCAGGAGGCTGGAAGGGTAAAGGATATAAAAAAGAGGTTGGGGTACCTGATGGACGATGATTAGATGATCGAACAAAAGAACAGAGGTTTGAGGGCTTAAAATATGATGGCAGACTTGATGTTCCATATCGTTCCGATAGTGGTAGCTTTCGCGCTTGGTATCGCAGTGGGCATAGAATGGGCAAAATGGGCAGGTGATGAAAAATGACCGGACTGCCTGACTGCTGCCGCACAAGCCTGGAGTACGCCCACGACTCAAACGGCGACCCCGTGATGCGCTGCTTCCAGTGCGGCCAGTGCTTCAAAATCTATCCGTATAATACACAATATAAATCTTTATAATACCTTATAACCAAATGATTATCATGGCAGAAACAACAATCGGCGTTTCGCACAGGCTCAAGGAAGCCCTCGTGGCGCGCAAGGTCTATCCCCGCGAAACGTTCGAGGAAGTGATCTGGAGGCTGACTGAAAAATGACCAAAGAAAAAATTATACTCGACCTTTGCGGAGGCACGGGAGCTTGGAGCAGACCCTACGCTGAAAATGGCTATGATGTAAGGAATATAACGTTGCCTGAGTTTGATGTGAGAACATACAAGCCACCAAAGAGAGTCTATGGGATATTGTCTGCACCGCCTTGCACACACTTCTCTATAGCCCGAAACGATAAGACGGCAAAAGAGCCAAGAGATTTTCGCAAAGGGATGGAGCTTGTTATTGCTTGTTTGAATATAATATGGGAATGCAGATACCAGACTTTCAGGAGAAGTGAGAATGGACTCAAGTTTTGGGCTTTGGAAAATCCGAATGGTTATCTGAAAGATTTTCTGGGAATTCCTGTTCTTATGTTTCACCCCCATGAGTATGGAGACCCCTATACAAAAAAAACTTGTATATGGGGAAACTTCAAAACACCAAAGAAGAATCCAGTAGAACCTGTTGATTTTGAGCATCCGACAACAAAAGGAGCGAAGGATTTTGTTTCGTGTGTAGAGCATTTCCAACACTTGAAAAACATTCCAGAAGGATATAAGACAAAAACAGGATTGACGAAACGAGCAATATTGAGAAGCATAACCCCAAGCGGTTTCGCAAAAGCGTTTTTCGAGGCGAACAAATAATGACCAAAGAAAAAATCAAAGAAGAAGTGTTGGAAGAATTAGCAAAAGATAAGGGTTGGGCTGAACTAACTCCAAAGGGAGAAATAATTAGAACTAAAGAATGGTTTGATACATTCTTTGAAAGTAGTTATGCTAAAAAGGCATTAGTTGATGGAATAGACCTCGCAATCGAAAAGACAGCAAAACACTATGAGCAAAAACTCTCCGAGAAAGAGAAAGAGCTTGAAGAATTGATGAAAAGGATTGTAGTTTTCTGCCCGCACTGCAAGAAAATCACGACCCTATGGGAAACGATAGACGAGTGTTCTTATGGCGGAAGCGGAATGTGCATGTGCGATTGGACTTCTGATGACAGGGTTCTTTATCCGTATGAAGAAGTCAAAAAATCAGACATAGCCAGATTGTTTGAACTCCAGAAAGCACTCCGTGAGCAGGAATTGAGGCTTGCAGGGGAATACAAGAAAGCCCTTGCCGAGAAAGAGGAGCATAATATGCTGTTAATGGCACGGGTAGAAGGATTGCAGAAATCGGAAAAAGAACTTGAAGAACAGACCGAACTGTGCCGTTCTGCTCAAAGCTCTTATTTTGAGTTATATAAGGATTATAGTAAACTCCGCAAAAAGTTCAAAGAACTTGAAGAAAAGAACAAGACGCTCCGCATCGACAACGAGCTGTGGAGGCATAATTCCCAGACCGCTCTCAAGCAGAACGATGAAGTCTGGAAAAAGAGAATAAAAGAGCTGGAGAAACGGATAGAGATTGACAAAGAATACATAGACACTCAGCTGCTACCAAAGATAAAAGAGCTTAAAGAAGACATCCACTGCTGGAAGGTGTGTGCTAAAGGGAATTTTGAATTGGGCAAAGAATCTATATGTGAAAAAATCGAGGAGATAATCCCGATGATGAACGACCTCTACGCCACAGATGACGAATGCTGGACAGAAATCAGGAAGGATTTGATGAAAGTCATTAAAGGAATCCTTGATGGCTCGGAAAAAGATGTGGCTATGCGGCGAAACACGCCAAGGGTGCCAAGAACACAAGGCGGGCTATGTCCGTCCGAAAAGCAGTCAGGGAAAAAAGAGGCAGAGTGAGATGAAAATCAGATGCGCCAAGTGCGGGCACGAAATAAGGATTCACACAAACCCGGACGTGTGCGTGGTGACCGTGAAGCAGAAGATCGGGGGGAAGATAAGATGAGGCCGCAAAGCCCCTACTGGCTCTTGGTGCTGCTCGCAGCCGGCCCGTTCATCATAGCGTGGTGGATTGTCGGATGCGCAATGGAGGTCATGGGATGAAAAGGAAGGCGCGGAAGAAAAGGGTAAAACAGCTGCTCCTCACACTAGCTGCGAGCATCATGGTCTGGGCGTTCTTTGTCATCACGCACGAGTACACCCACGGCACCATCTACGGATATTTCGGCTGCGAGAATGTCAGCTACGGCTACACGCGCACTGTTTTTTACGCCAACTGCACCGACGAGGGATTCCGGTGCTCCGAAGCCTGCAACGTGGCGCACAGCAACAATGAGATTGTGGGCTACACAGTCATGCCTTTTATAATCATGGGGCTTTGTGCGATGTTGGCAATCTCCAGGAGGTTGAAAAGATGACTAGACAATTCGACAGGCGGGACGTTATAGTCATAGCATTGATACTGCTCGCCATCGCAGTCGTGCTCTGGGCTGGCTTTCGCGCAACAGCATGCATAGACGCCATAAAAATCTACAGCGAGGGCGGAGAGTGGATGTGCAGGTTCTGTGATACTTTGATCGAGGGCGGGATACTGAAGCGGGGATGATAAAGAATGACGCTCGCCCAGGACTGGTATATAATAATCTGCGCGTTTGTGGTGTGCATAGCTGTTGGCTGGCTAGGAATTATGATGGCGCGCGGTTAGCTACTTTATCTTACTTTCAAATTTTGTCAACGGTTTCATTCTGATATAAGGATCAACAGAGCGCATGTCCCTCGCACCTTTCCACAACTTCAAATCATATGCACTCGCATCCTGCTCTATGGCTAGATAACTCAACCTGTACTTTCTGAAGACATACGGACTGATGCGTTTCTTGCCCCTATCCTTGCTTATCCGCTTGAATACCGCATTGATGTTTGTAGTGTGTGTCCAAGTGATAGGTAGAAGCCTATCCATTTGTTCGACATAGCTAGCTATAAAGTCCAGAAAAGGCGTGTCAGCGATCTTGAGCTTTATAGTCCTCTTCTCACCACGCTTCACTGTCGGCAAGCGCACAGTCAAATGCGTGGCACTTAGCGTAAAATCCTTCTTCTTCAGCATCATAAGTTCAGCCGGTCGCATGCCGTAGATGTACAGCATACACACCACATACTTCTCATAGGCTCTCTTGCATGATTGGGTTAGCCTTTCTACGAAGGCTATGCGTTGCTCAACATTTCTTTCAAGTAGTTTGTCAGCAATGCTGTTGATATAATCAGAATACTTCCGCTCCATATCCTTTGTTTGTGTGTTTTAACTTAAATATCTTTCAATAAAGGGCTATAAGCTGAATAACCCTTGAAAGTAATGAAAAAACGTTAGAATCTATGATTATAATAGATACAGCGCGTTCTCTACCATACATTATAACAGTGTTATTACATTTGAGTCACAGTAGGACGGCTTATCCCAAGACGGTCTGCTATCTGTTTGTCTGTCATACCAGTCTTTTCTTTTAGAAGTTCTTTCCAAGCTCGCTCACGCTTCTTGTATTTCTCATCAATCTTGCTCCGTCTCTGCCCGAACCTCATCTCCTCCTCCATGCCCTTGTACTTGTGCTTCGCTGCCAGCACCTTGTACTCTATGCGCTTATCCTTCGGCAGGTCAGGGAACGTGATGGTGTCCACAAAGTTGGAGCTCTTGCTGAGTATATTTATCTTGCGCTCTACCGAGACTTGGAAGTATTTCTTCCTGCGCGTGTACTTCTGTATGATGTTATAATTGTCCTTGACATGCCACGGGTCCGCAGAGAACGGGTTCCAGTCCTTCATGAACACCACACCTATTCCGCGGTCCAGCAGATGTATCCACACCAGTATCCTATGGTTCCTAAAGCCTTCATTGAATTCGCTGAAGCGCGGCATGCACAGGATTGAGATCTTGTTGTCCTGTCTGCACAAGCGGTAGAACTTGTTTATGAACACCTGCACCCACCACTGCTGCTTATAAAGAATCTTGATCGCCTCGTCCGCATTGACCGTGCTGAACCTCGGAAGCTTTTTGATGGCATCGACCATGCTCTGCTCGTCGGGGCTGAACAGGCAGTTCTTCTCGAACGTGTATGCGCGGTCGGTGTCAAAGCCGATGTGGTTCGCCAAGGTACTCTTGCTCACTCCTTCGTCGCCCGTGATTCCGACAACGGCATCATAGTCTTCTCTTGTCTTCTTCCGCAATGTCCGGCAGCACGACCTGTAGCCTGCGTTAAAATCATACCTTTCCTCCATCTCAGGCAAAAATATCCTCGTGCCGTCTATCTCCAGCTCTTCAGCTTTCATCTTCTTCACCTTTGAACATATCCTCAACTTTTCCTATCGGGTCTATCGGCTCTATCGTCCCTATCGCGTCCACAGGCTCCAGAGTGCCTACTGAATCCTTTGCTGGAGGCAGCGTGAACAAGCTATTCTGATACTCTCTCGGCGCTCTTGCGAAATGCCCCCTTGTCATCGCGTCCTGCCTGCCTTTCTCTTCTGCGTACGATTTATCTCTTATCAACCGTAACATCTTCTGCCTCTCTCGAGCTATTGCCACGTCTTTCTTGTAGTCATGCCACCACTCTTTAATTTTCGCTGTCATGTCCGCAAGTAGTCCCATCTAATCCCCGCTTATGCGCATCGCTCGCTCCCACTTCTTCTTCTGCGACATCACGCGCTCCGTCTCTATGCCTATGCCGGTCACCTGCTTCAGCTCGTAGATCTTGTCAGCAAGTTCGCGTATGTTGTTTCGTATCTCCATTACTAGCAGCTTTTTCATGCGTGTTGGCGTGGTCTCGCTCTCGAATGCGTCTATGTTGTTCCTGGCTTTCTTGACCATTATCTCCACTGCTTCCTGGTCTATGACAAGGTTGCGTATGTTCCTGTATATCTGGCTCAGCAGGGAGAAGCTGCGCGTAAGGCTTTCCACGTCGCCGGTCTCCAGGAATATCAGTTCGCGGTCAAGCTCGGAGAACAGCTTGTGGTACCGCTCAAAGTCCAGCATGCCCATTGAGTACTGCGAGCGGAACACAGCCCTGCCTTTGTGTTTGGGCTTTTCTTTCTTCGTTTTTGTATGCGGTCGTTCACCCGCTTGCTCTTCTTCATTCCACTCCATACCACAACGCCACCGCGAATATTATGACTGCACACACGCATACGACCAAAAAAGAAGCGGCGGAAAGCGCTTCCCAGACGACAAGCGCGATGTCCATGCGATCACCCGGCCATTGCAGTGACAGCCTGCGTCAGCGAGTTCGCAGCGCCTGACATGCTGTTCGCCACTATCTCCATCTTGCCGCCGAAGTAGATGACAAAGAATATCACCATGGCCGCGAACGTGGCGTTCATCAGATACGGCAGCAGCCGCATGAGCGTGCTCTCCTTCGGCTTGTATACGCTCCACAGCCTGTTCCGTTCGGTGATGCCCCAGTTCTTCGAGCTCTTGTCCTCTATGACGTCAAACCTCGGCGGGTTCATGAGCTTTATCGGGAAGAACTGCCCGCTCGCCGTCTCGTATATCGGGTACACTGACTTGCCTTTCGTGTTCACGCTCAGCTTGTCGAACTTGGGCGGTTTTATGTTGCGCTTGCGGCTCTTCAGCCTGACGACCTCCGCCCCCTCGCTTGTCATCACATGCTTCGCCCGCTCGGCAAGGTCCCACACAACGCTCGTGCCGCGCTGCATCGCCACCGGTATCTCCATTGGCCACAGACGCTTCATGAGCACGTTCCACAGCACCGCTCCGGCAATGCCCCACACAGCGCCTATTGCCACTCCGCTCAGCACGAACCATATTGTAGGGTCAGCCATCTATCTTCTACCTCCAAGCAGCGTGGGCCAGTTGAACCGCTTCTGCTTCGGCATCGGCGCGTAGTATTCCCTGCGCTCCACACCTTTTGTTATTGCATGCAGTATGGTGCCTCGGCGCGAAGCTGTCAGCGCCAGGAAGTAGTTCTGCTCAAGGAGTCGCAGCACGTACGATCTATTACTCGCCGGTATCTCGAACTCGTCGCCGCGCTCCTCTATTATGTCCACAAGCGTCTCGCTCATCTCCCTGACAAGGCGGTTGGTTTCCTCTTCGCTTATCATCGTGGCTATCTTGTCAGGGGTGCACGAGCTGTATATGTGCGGAGTGAAGAAGCGGACTCCTGCCTCGTTCATAAGCGGCTCGCCCTTCTTCTCGTACTTCCAGCTGTACGTGCCGTCCTTGTTCTTCACCGGGATGACGACTTCGCCCTTTAGCAGGCTTATCATGCGTTCGGCTGTGTGCGAGCGGTCTAGAAGGAGTTTCCATACCTCCGAGTCAGCCGTGCCCATAGGCATGTCCTCATAGACATAATCAGAAACATTGTCCATCGGCTGCTGAGGCTGCGGAGAAGCAGGGTGTTGCATAATGATATAATGAGCCTTGGCTCTATATAAATGTTACAATCTGTGACAGCGAAAGCTCATACGTAGGCTACGCCTACGTAATCCTATAGTTACAGCCTATCTTTTTTTCTTTCTGGATCTCTGCGCTTTCTTCAGCGCCGCCCTTCGCTTTTTTGTGAATACATATTCTGCCATTTATAATCAGTCCTCTACCCTGCCGCATGTCCTGCACTTTCTCGTAGTCCATCCCGGCATGTGCTTACCTCTTCCGTTTCCTTCTCTTAGGCTGCATGCGCCCAAGCTCGGACATGGTCCAGCCTGCTCCTGTGATCGTTCCGGTTACTGGCAGGAACGTCGCCAGCTTGCCTACGGCAGTCTTCGCCTGCGGCACAGCACCAGAAATATCAGCCTGTCCGACAACATATGAGCCTACGCCCAGCACTGCGCCTGTCGTGATGAAGCTCTGCGCATCCTTGAGCATGCGCTTTCGTCTTCTTACCATAGAGTATCTATGTGTGCGCACACTTAAATAGTTGTGCGCACAGTATATATTCATGGCCAAGCGGAAGAAGAAGCGGAAGAAGGTGCTGCATTTCAGCGGAGCAGGCAGCATACTAGGGCTCAGTCAGGGCATACGTTCTAGGGCAAAGGAGGGCGAGGAATTCCCTTACACACGCTACGCCGCGCACAGGCTTGCCGTGTTCATGCCGATAGGAGCAAGCTCTGACGAATTGCCAAGAGCATGGCGTGAGAAGAGGAAAAGGAGGAGAGATGTTTGGCAAGGAAAGTGAAGAGGAAGAGGCCGAGAACAAATCTCACGCTTGCGAAGAGCACGAGGCGCATGCTGAACGCACTGGATAACGGGCACAAGAGCCGGTCGCGTGTGGTCGATAAAGCAGTGAAGGCTTATTATTTGAGAAGGAGGAAGAGGAGATAAAAGATAATGTCATATGATAAACTGGGAATAACCATAGGCTTTGGGACTTTCATATATTATATGATGTGTGTGATTGCCGGGTTTTTCATAGATATATTTGTCTATACTCTTATAGCGGCTGTATTGCTTATTATGTGGGTTAGGTCAGATGAGGTGAAAGTAGATGGTAAAGTATAGATATGTCTGGGGAAAAGCATATCCGATACATGAGCCTGTCAGCGCTGCGCCAGCAGAACCGGCAGGTGTATCAGCTCCGACACCCGAAGCTCGTTATCAAGTCAGAGGAAAATATTACACCGAGGCAGAGATAAAGGCGTTCCCTCCGCAGCCATCACCGACAGAAAAGGCTTTGGGTCTTGCTGTTCCTCAGCCTGGAGAGAGATATATCGAAAAGGAATACGTGCCGACAACTGGCAAGCCTGAGATAATACGCATAGCCGAACCGATGTGGACTCCTGGCATGCGAGAGGCAGTGGTGCGCGGAGAACCTATTATTGGCACACGTCATTATGAAGCTCCTGTTGTTCCTGTTGTCACGACCACCCGGAGACCTGCTGTCCCTACGTATGTACCTGAAGACATAGGCGCTCCCATGACAAGGTTCGGACAGCGCACCATTGCAGCGAAAGAGATGGAGGAAGCTGCTGCTACATGGAGGGAGCCTATGACATTCAAGGAGCCAGGGGCACTTGAGCAATTTGCGATAAGCGCTGCAGTATGGCCGGCAGAGACTGGTGTGGGACTTGTAAGTTTTGGGATAAGCGCTGTGGCAAGACCCGGAGAACTGCCTTCTATGATCAAGACCGGAGTCAGGGAGACTATAAAAGGTCTGAAAGCCGGAAGACCGTCTGTGTATGGTTCCATGGCAGGTGGCCTGCTTTGGACTGTAGCGCTGCCGAAGGTGTTTGGAAAATATAGGCAGTGGCAGACCGGCCTTGCTCCGGGAGAGTCCATATATCAGCCAAGGTGGGAGAAACCAGATATCGCTGGCATAGGAAGGCTGGATATGGAGACCGGCAAGATACCGTTCGTATCAAAAGCTAGGATAGGAGAAAGGGAAATGATAGGTATCGGTGTGAGCAAGGAATTGGAAGAGTTGGTCCCGGGCGCAAGGATCAGCATGATGCGCGTAGCAGGCGAGGCGCCTGAATACTTCGGCCTTGGATACGATATAACCATACCGACAGGAGAGAAGATGACAATTGGCGCAGGCGTATTTGAGATAAAGCAGATAAAGGGTATGGTGCCACGCCCGACCGCAAGGTTCTATGGCGGATACGGCGTTGTGCCTGCGACTGAAGTGACGTTTGAGACAACTTATATGACGACCAAGTCTTTGGCGAAGATGTTCGGTGAGCCCAAGGTCGTTGCGGAGTGGCAGATAGCTGGAGCAACTTGGCGCGATCCTACTGTTGAGATGATGAGGCTCAGGACCATGTATGATGTGAGAGGCATAAGCATATCTCCTACAGGTTTCCTGCCATATATCGGAAAGGCTGCGTTCGAGCTTACTGCGCCCGTAATACCGACTGGGGGCGCCGGAGGTCTTTTTGTTACTACTCCACGTATCCCAGGATTCTTGGGAGGTATGGGCACCGTGTTTGGGATGCCTGAATGGACAAAAGCTGCAAGGATCGGTGTTGCTCCAACTGCTATCGCAGCCGGACGCATGGCAGAAGCGGCAGTGTTCGCGCCTCCGGTTGTTACTATGCGTGAAACGTATCTTGCCGGGCTTGAGCACGAGGGCTATATAGCAAGAAGGAGAGAGCCGGCGCTTGGAAGGATGGAGGATGTCGGGACTGATGTAGGAAGGGCGAGCGAGACTGTTATGAGGACTGCTATGAAACAAGCAAGCAAGGTCGGGCTGAAGCAGGAAACGAGGTTTGAGACTATACAAGAACTTGGTATCGGTCAAGAGATGGGTCTTGGGTTAAAACGAGCACAGAAGCAGGCGCAGAAAGTAGGCCTTGGTCTTCGGTTTATGATTGCACCGATGCCGATTGTACCTATTGTGCCGAGAGCTTTTGTCCCTATACCGCCGATTGTAACTGCTGGTTTTCCGAGAATGGAAGTACCGCGTTGGGGCAAGCCAAGAAGACCGCGCAAGCGTCGCAAGATACCGGTGCGCCGCAGGTTCCGCTACACACCGACGATACTCGGCATGGAACGCGCACGCGGCTATGGTATAACACTGCCGCGCGCTCCCAAGTTCGTAGGCGTCCAGGCTGTTGGGATAAGACCGCCTGTGGCAAAGAAGCGTAAGAAGCCCAGGAAGCGCACCGACAAGAAGCGCAAGCGGCGCTATCAGAGGAACTTTGCCAGGTCGCTGGGCCTGTGAGGTGGGCATATGAATCTTGGGAAAAAAGGCTCGACCATGGACATATTCTACCTCATGTTCGTGTTCCTTGTGATCGGCATCATGATGCTGGTGGCCGTGTACGTGAAGGACCAGATATTCCCACAGCTCACCACAGCGTTCGGCGCAGGCGAGGCGACGAACGTCATGACCACCTCGGAGAACGTGTTCAGCACGATGGACAACATATTCCTGTTCACGTATTTCATGATGAGCGCCACCACAATAATATTCGCCGTTCTGGTGCGCACGCATCCGGTGTTCTTCATCATCAACGTCATACTGATGGTCGTGCTGTTCATCATAACGCCCACGTTCAGCAACATAATGCGGGAGTTCTGGGTCACTGAAGCTTTCGCGCCTTACGCTGCAGGAGGCACTGGAAGCGTGACTTTTCCGGTGATGACGCGAGTGTTCCAGTACCTTCCTGTGGTCGTTATGGGGATATCCATATTGCTCATGATAGCGAGCTTCGCGAAGCACGAGCAGGTCGGGGCAATATATTAGCATTTATCGCAACGGAGGTGACGCTGTTGGCAAAGAAAAGAAAGAAGAAAAAGTAGCTTTGATGACGTATGCTATAGGCATACGTCCGAGCTGTATGGTAGTGATTACGTGGCGGCTTAACTGCTTTTGCACGCCGCCAATCACAATTATAAGGTGTATATGTGAAAACGATAAGGATAGACAAAGCGGTGGGAGTATGTATGTTCATCTGCATAGTGGCAACTGTACTGTCTTTCATCGCTGCCTATGCAGGTTCTTCGCAGTCCTGGGTCATAGAAGGAGACAAGGTCTACGTGGATGACGCAAACGTGTTCATCCAAGCTGAACCGCACACCATAACTGGCTCTGGTTCTGTGCTTTTCAACTTCACACCCAAGGCATACACAGGTGATGTGGATGTGGTGTGGGGTTTCGACACTGATGAAGCGCGCCCCACAGCTGCTTGGCTCTATTCTCCGCATGAAATCGCCACAACGCACAGCTATACCTGTAATGACGATTATTTCAACTATACCGTGAACCCTAATCGTTTCTGGTGCTGGGATAATGTGACAGAATATTTCCATGACAACGCGACAAACACGACCACAGAAACAGGATGGCATTATGAATTAGTCAAAGAAGGGGAGTTCGAGTGGGGCGACATACCTACAAAGACAGCGTATTGGACTACATCAAGGATTGAGGACTACAAGGAAATATCTGGAGCTTTTCAGAATGTGGACTATGCCTACGGCGGTATGGATAAATGGTGGTTCAAGAAAAACGTGCCTGTAGTCGCAGGGAACAATTATCAGGTAAAGATAGATATGCGAGTCCCCATAAAGCTCGGCGGGTTCTCTGGCAAATACTGGTTTGCCATAAAGCCGAGCAGCGAGACGATACAGGAAGCGATAGCAAGTGGGCATCTCTATTATCTGGACCCTTGGTGGAATGCCTCATGGACAAAAAAGAAGACTATCACTATAACAGAAAACGCTGGACAGACGTTATGGAACTACAGCATGCCTTTCAACGTGACTTATGAGGCATCAATGCAAAACGACTTTGAAGACTTGCGGTTTGTCAACACCACAGACGATGAATTGCCTTTATGGGTAGAGAAAAAAGTCGATGGCAGTTGGGCATATGTGTGGGTATTGATGGGTTACATACAGGCAGGCACGAGCGCAAAAACCATAGACATGTATTACGGAAACGCTGGCGTTGCTTCGGTGTCTGATATAGATGCGGTGTCAATAATCGGCATAGACTGCGAGGATAATTGGGCTGGCGACTGGACTGGGAGCGGACTGGTAGAGTGCCAGGATGTTACAATACTCGCAGGGACAAAATCCGTCTTATATAATGTCACAAGCGCATGGGCGTATGACTATATGATAGATGACACCATACCAGAAAATTACACGTTTATATTCTGGCTCCAAGACGATGGCACATCCCAATCGCAACTTGGGCCTCACCTCGCCGATGGTGTTGAAGCAGGAGATGCGATGCGGTGGTATTCAAGAGTTACTGGAGATGCAAGGTTTGCACAGTTTGACGGTGGATATACTTATGGTTCTGCAAACGCTGGCAACACATTATATAGGATAGAACATACTGGTCCGACACCTGCCACTACTACCAGTTTCAAGAGCTATGTGAATTACATCTCTACGGCAGACATAAGCTCTAATGATTTGGGCGCACCAACAGACTTGGACCGTATCTCACTTACGCAGGCAGGGGCTTTTGCAACGTATCTCGACCAGATGGCAATATTCAAGAGCACAGGCGACAAGGCGACAGAACCGACATACAGCTTCGGTGCGGAAGAAGGACCACCAGTAATATCCTCCCCGCAATACAGCAACAACCTCACACAGCTGGGCACGCCGCAGACATACAGTATAGGAAAAGAATACGGGTTCCAGATAGACTGGGAGAATGCCGACAACGTGACATTTGAAAGCGATTTTACAGGTGCTAATACTAACTATACTATGTACTCTCCCAACTACATAAAAAACACAAGCACAACGACATATTGGATAAACTTCACGCAGGGGAACATAACCACAGCAGCGCACAGCTACAAGTGGTATGCAGCCAATGACACAGCGGAGAACGCGACGGAAAGTGTGGCATACACCATAACACAGGCCACATCGAACGCTGTGCTGTCGGTGCTTCCAGCGACTCCGATAACATACGGCACAGCTACGACCGCGTATTGCGCCGAGGACAGCCCTGAAGCGGTTGGCGTCCTTGAGCGGAACAGCAGCGATGTGACAAGCGAGAACGATACAGCTATCACTCTTGGCGCAGGAAGCTATAACTACACATGCTCTGTCTCAGTCACCGAAAACTACACAGCAGACTCAGAAAGTGTGGCATATCTAATAAACAAGAATGATACAAACAATATACACTCTAAATTGTGGGTTTGGGTGTATCCGTATGTCGTATATGATGGCGGGGGGCCACGCACCGATTTAAACGCCAGTTGGACTTATAATTCGCAAGCAAGCGTATATTTCTATTTTAATCGGTATGCCACAGACTCATACAATATGGTGCTTTATAGAAACGACACGCAGATAGCCACATCATGCCAGACGGGTGCAGGAACGTGCACATTCAACTCATCATCAATAGATGACACTATGTCAGATTTTGAGGGTATATGGAATCAGACACTGCTCGGTGCGGGTCAGTACAACTTTACCGCGTATAAGCCGGAGACAGAAAACTATACTGCTTTCACCAGAGACGTGTGGCATACTGTGAATACCAACACCAGCACGTCGATAGACATGTACCTCAACGGAACGGAGAACGCTGATTATAGCGCAACATGGCCTGCTGACATAAATGCGACATGCATGATAAACCGCGTAACGGAAAACGCGTTCACGATGGTGCGCAACGGTACGGTAGTAGGCACGCAGGTCGCTGCTGTCACAAGCTACGAGGACGATCTGGCTACCGGGAGCTATAACTTCACATGCAACTATACTGCTGCAAATTACAGCGCGTATTCACGCACCCAATATTTCACGCTGAACAAGGCGACTGCAAGCATAAATCTGTACCTTAACGGAACAGAAGCGGACCGCACCATGCTCAACGGCACTGCCATAAACCTCACAGCAGCGACAGACCTCACAGGACAGCTCGTTTCCATAGCAGCGAACATCAGCGGCTGGGAAACACAGAGCGCCGCCACCTCGGTGAGTAACACTACGGTATGGAGCATAGCGACAGTGCCGCAGACCTACAACATAACCGCAAACATGAGCGGAGCCAATTTCACAAGCAGCCCCGTGACCTATTACCTGACACTGGACGATGTTGAAGTGGATGCGGAGAGCTACGACCCGAACATATTGGAAAACTCTACACAGACCATAAGCGCTGTGTTCGGCTATCCGACAGATGCCAAAGATCTGTATGGGACATTGATATGGAATGATACGGTATACGCAAACGACACGGTGACCATGAACGACACGCATATAACGCTTGCGAAAACGCTTACACTGCCTACTATCACAGGGGACACGGAAAGCGTCGACTTCTTCTGGAACTACAGTTATGACAGCCACGAGCACATCAACCGTACAAGTGCCGTAAATTCGCAGCTCATACACAAACCGACAATAACACAATGCAATGACACTTATAACACAAGCAGTGTGAACATAGATTTCCGTGATGAGAATGACACAGCTTTCCCGTATGTTAATGCCACAGCAGAGCTGTACCTTGAGTTCGATGTGAGTGGCACTGTGTACACGTATAATAATTCTTTTACAAATAACACAATCGATTTGTGCATATTCCCTGCATGGGCTAATTATAGCGTGGACGGCGGCCTTACTTATGACAACAGCAGCTACACATACAGGATATACACGTTCGACAGCGACATATTCGACAATACCACAGAGCAGATGGATATGCTGCTCATCGACGCTGTGCTAGCGCCCAAGCTTGTGAAGATAAGCGTGAAGGACGAATACGGCAATGCTTATCCGAATGTTGTGGTGAAAGCGCAGCGCTGGTACAACAGCTTGGGTATATACAAGACGGCTGCAGCGCCGAAGACAGACATAAGCGGAGACGCGTTCACATATCTGCATCTGGATAATGCCGAATACAGGTTCCTGCTGTACAAGGATGGCGCGCTGCTGAAGACGATAGAGAAGATGATCATACCAAATGTGGCTGCGGACGACCCGATAATACTGGAATTCATGATAACGTTCGACGAGATAGTCGAATGGCTCATATTCAAGGACAAGATAACCGGCACTTGTAGTTATGCAAATGTGACAGGAAACCTCACGTGCACTTATACTGACACGTCAAGCACAGTGAAGCTGTCACAGGTGCAGCTCACTGTGAAGCGCTACATAGGCGCGCTGCAGTCTTCTGTGATATACTCGGGGACAAACACGAGCGTGCCTACAGGTTCGTTTGTAGTGCACCTTGGCAACGAGACTGCGCAGACGAGCTTTTACGACTACAAGATGCTAGGAAAGCTGACGATAAACGAGAACGAGTACTTTATAATATACCAGGGCGTGCTGGACCTTGGAGCCGGGACGTCGAAGCTGTTCGGCGACTGCAGGGCCGCCGGAAACATCGCAAAGTGCCGCGAAGGAGCTGTGATAACGTTCCTGCTCACGCTGATGAGCGCGCTTGTCGGGACTATGAGCCCTGCTGTGAGCATGCTGATGATGCTCACCGGGCTGGGCGTAGCGAGCGCCACGGGGCTGTGGGCGATGTCAATGCAGACGCTCATAGGCATGGTGTTCGTTGCAGGGGTAATAATATACAGGATGAGGTCGAGATAGATGCCAAAGTTATCGCCATTAATAATAAGCATGCTGATATTCGGGGGCGTGATGCTGGGTATACAGAGCTATTATGCCGGCATCCAGAGCGTCTATTCGCCGGGCGGGGAGCTGAACTCTACCATATTCCAGGGATATGAGAGCATAATGAACCGCACTGACGAGACGATAGGCAGGATGCTAAACCATACGGCAGGGTTCACTAACAAGCCGGTGACTGACCTTACAAAGTACTATGACGCGACCCTGATATTCCTTTCAGTGCTCGGAGTCATAGCAGAGTTCCCTGGCATGGCGATATCTTTCGCACAGCTTTCGATATCATACCTGCCGATGACGCCTGCATGGTTCAAGCTTATGGTAAGCAGTATAATAGTGGCGGTGTTCGTGATGATAATAGCCGCGATAGCTACGAAAAGAGATGAGATGTGATGTAGATGCCGATCTGGGACGCGTACGCATATCCGAACGTGACGGGATTTTATGACTCGATATTATATGCTAACAACGCCACTGGCAAGTTCTTCGGCAACGGGCTCGTGTTCACCATATGGACAATATTCTTCATAATCTTCCGCAGGCAGACAAGGAGCGACATGGTGGCTTTTGCGTCAGCGAGTTTTGTGACACTGGTGCTGAGCTCTATACTGTGGGCTGTCGGGCTGGTAGATGAGAGCATGCTGCTGATACTCGGAGTGCTGACAGGCGCGTCTGTGGTGTTCATGCGCAAGGACTGGTACGCAACCGCTTAAGCGAGCTTTTCAGAGCTTTCTACGAGCAAACGCTCGTAATTTCGTGACAGGTTGTGACACATGT
>Ga0209986_10001313_pt1 | contig 23833 bp, 20 predicted proteins | sample BlataG_FD_183168 | JGI IMG/M metagenome (GOLD analysis project Ga0209986, IMG submission 183168) | Deep subsurface microbial communities from Black Sea to uncover new lineages of life (NeLLi) - Black_00105 metaG (SPAdes) (version 2) | ecosystem: Environmental > Aquatic > Marine > Oceanic >... | reverse complement strand
GTGTTCCTTAATCTGCTTGGCTGCTGGCTTAGGATCGGGATAAGACCAGGCAGCGTCAACATTAACCTTATCTCCTACTATGATGTTATAGTAGTCGGCATGGCCCTTCCATGGGCATTCGTAGTCTGTCCCACTATCGTGGAGATATTCATTTTCCACTGACTCCGGTGGGAAATAGACATTTCCTTCAACTATTTTATAGTCATCACTTTCAGCAAGTACAGTTCCATTCCAGATTGCTTTAGCCATTTGTGTACCCCCCTTATGCTTGAATTCAATATTTTTCCATGCTTGGCCTTTCAGTAGGAAAAACCATACTTACGGTACGATGTTAACACTTCCACTTCATTAATAGCAATGATATCTTGGTATAATCAAAACAATACACAATAGGTGTGTATAATTAAGGTGAAACTTGTTCTATATTGGCTAAATAAGAAGACTGCACAGGGGGTAGCAAGGATTGCAATTGCAGGATGAAAGTGTCGATAGGACAATCTCGTACGGCTTCAAACCAGGGCTTGAGAGCTTCCTCGCTGAAGTGCTGATTGGACTCCACAAGCCACAAAAGGAATTACCCTCCAAATATTTCTACGATGAACGTGGTTCGCATTTGTTCGAGCGTATATGTGAACTTAAAGAATACTATATCCCTCGTATAGAGGCATCCATTATGCAGGCCCATATCAGGGAAATGGTCGAACTTATCGGACCTCACGTGCTCGTGATTGAATATGGTTGTGGGAATTGTGAGAAGGTGCGCTTTTTGATAGACCACCTGCACGATCTAGTAGCCTTCATACCAATTGACATCTCCCAAGAGCAGTTGCTACATGTGGCAAAGGAACTCGCCTTAATTTATCCCCGATTACAGGTTCTTCCGGTCTGTGCTGACTATACGAGCAGTTTTGAATTGCCGATTCCAAAGCAATCGAGCAAACGCATAGTCGTTTACTTTCCTGGCTCAACTATTAGTAACTTTGATCCCATTCCCGCGAAACACTTTTTAGAGCACGTTGCCGATCTATGTGGATCGGATGGTGCTCTACTTATCGGCGTAGACCTGAAGAAAGACCCTGCTGTGCTTCATAGTGCCTATAATGATAACGAGGGGATAACCGCTGCTTTCAATCTCAATCTACTCGAGCGAATCAATCGGGAACTCGACTGTGATTTCCAGACGGATGGGTTTCAGCACTATGCTTTCTATAATCCCCGAGAAAGTAGGGTTGAGATGCATCTTGTCAGTCAGAGGGATCAAGTGGTTCATATGAACAGGGAAACCATTTCCTTTGCCAGGGGCGAAAGCATCTGGACGGAGAGTTCATACAAGTACAACCTTGATGAGTTCGAGCGGATGGCTACAGCGGCTGGATTTAGAGTAGAGCATGTCTGGGTGGATGAGCGGCAGTGGTTCAGTGTCCAGTACCTTGTAACAAGGTAAGGCTAGCTCAGTAGCATTAGCGGATCACAGATTATTTACAAGGCATGAGCCGCACCATGTCTTTCTCCTTGAGTACTTGCTCAAGAGTCGACACAGTGTAGTCGATGTCTTCCTCCGTCGTATAACGGCTCAAAGAGAACCTCACCGAGCAGTGAGCCTCCTCCTCAGTTCTTCCCATGGCAATAAGAACATGCGTGGGTTCCGGAGAGCCTGACTTACAGGCTGATCCTGAAGAGAGTGAGATGCTATGCTGATCCAAGGCGATGACAATAGATTCACCACGTAGGCCGGGGAGAGTCAGATTAAGCGTATTTGGCAACCTATTCTTTTGGTGACCGTTCAACATGGCATCTGGCACCAAATTCCTGATGCCTTCCTCCAATTTGTCTCGGAGGTCGCGTATCCGCTCAGAGTCCCGAAGAGTGTATGTGACTAGTTCCGCCGCTTTGCCCAAGCCTACGATAGCCGGAACATTCTCTGTACCAGCTCGTATTCCGCTCTCCTGTTTGCCCCCGTGAATAAGTGGCTCCAGTTCGATTCCCTTCCTAACATATAGAGCCCCTACGCCCTTTGGGGCATGAAACTTGTGACCGGACAAACTGAGCATATCCACGCCGAGCTCTTGTATATCCACCTTGATCTTACCTACCGCTTGAACAGCATCCGTGTGGAACAGTATCCCTTTTTCACCGCAAATCGAACTCAACTCCTTGACAGGAAGAATAGTACCCACTTCATTATTGGCCATCATGATGGAGACGAGGATAGTATCTTCGGTTACAGCGGTGCGTAGTTTTTCGGGGTCCAGCCAACCATCTCCATCTACATCGAGATATGTAACTCTATAGCCATTTTTCTCCAAAAACTCACAGGCGCCCAGTACTGCCGGGTGCTCTATGGAGGTTGTTATTATATGCTTGCCTTTGCTCTGTAGAGCAAAGGCTATTCCTTTGAGAGCTAGGTTATCCGCCTCAGAACCGCCACCAGTAAAAATAATCCGCCGCGGCTGAGCATTTATTAGCATAGCCACCTGGCGACGTGCATTCTCTAAAGCATCTCGGGCAAGCCGCCCCGTCTCGTGTATACTTGAGGGATTGCCAGCGTCCTCACTCAGATAGGGTATCATGGCCCCCCGCACTGCATCGTCAACCTGCGTTGTCGCATTATTGTCAAGGTATATGCGACCTTTGAGCTTTATTCGTGCTTCCTGGGCGTCTGCTAAATCACTTTGATAGTCTAATACTTGTCTATTTACTGAGCAGCGAGTCTCATCAGTACCAGATTCAACCTTTTGCACATCACACAGGAGTGCCTTGTATACGGGAAAACCAGAGATGCTGTCGTAGTTGTTAATATCTGTAAGTTCATTAACATTCCATTCCTGCCATGCTTTGGGTCCGACAGGGGTTCCACCACCGAACATACATTCAATACATCCTTTAGCAATGTCATCTGTAACTTTAGCCCTAAAAGGCACACTCCTTCTCGGCGTGATTACTCGTACCAGATCGCCGCTTCTAATACCCCTTTTCTCAGCATCTTCAATGTTAATCTCTACTATGGGCTCCGGGGTGTCAGTTACAAGCCCTTCAATGCCGTGATGTTGAGATCTGAAATCAGTTTGGGGCCTTGCACCGGAGTTAAACACCAAAGGAAAGCTTCCCACTAATTTAGGACTCCCTAGCGGCCCCTCAGTCGGCTCGATGTATTTCGGTAATGGCTCATAACCATATTCCTCTAGTATCGTCGACCATATTTCGAACTTTCCTGTTGGAGTGTCAAAACCGGATTTCCCGTCCCTTCTTAAACCACCCTTCTGCCATTTCTTATACTCCATCATGGGTGCTGGAATTCTTACCCACCCGCCAGCTGCCTTGACTTCCTCCAGTGAATATCCCGAACCTTCCAAGACAAATCGGAGCATTTCCTCTTCAGTCTGAGGAAATAGATGTCCATATCCGAGATGCCTGGCCAGTTCAGCCATTATGAGGTAATCATTGCGTGCCTCTCCCACTGGCTCAATCATTCTTTCTCGCAGGCAGAAAATTGGACCGTATGTCATATATGAATAATTTTCAAACATTGTCGTAGCTGGCAGGACTATATCAGCGTATGCAGCATCAGCCGTAAGCTGGCGATCAATACAGACTACGAAGTCAAGTTTGGATAGGGTTTCTCTCCAAATCGGAGTTTGTGGCCACGATGTCAGCAAAGAGGCGCCGTGAATGATGAGGGCGCGTGTCTGATATGGTTGGCTCTTGAGAGCAGAGTCAACCAGTGCGATTGCATGTGCTTCACCACGGTAGCTGGTGTAAACTGGGAACTCGCTGCGACCAATAGCCAGATCCAGGTTTGGGCTATCTAGGTTGCATGAACGGTTGATGGGGAATTCACTGTTAAGCATGGTAAGGCCGATACCGCCAGGTACATCGAGTTGATTGGAGAGAGCAAACAGGGTTAGCACTGCTCTGGCCGACTGAACACCGCTGTTGGAGTATTCCAATCCAGTATACATGAGTAGTGAAGCGCCACTGGCCTTGCAGATGCGTCGGGCAAGGTCTCGAATGGTATCTGCCGGTACCCATGTGATATTCTGCACTACTTCCGGCTGAAAGTGCTGAACGTAGGTCTTCAGTTCATCGAAACCGTAACACCAGTTATCGGCGAAATCCTCATCATACAAGTCTTCGTCTATCATCACTTCTATCATGCTTAAGGCTAGGGCGCCATCGGTACCAGGCCGAATGGGGATCCATTGAGCATTGGCACGTATTGCTGTTTCCGTACGGCGGGGGTCAATTACAACAATCTTTGCGCCACGCTTGGCTGCTGCTTCCAGCCTTTGCATGTCTGCGGGTGGTGAATCTGTGGCGGGATTCGTGCCCCATACCACAACTATCTCCGCATTCTCTATATCGGTGAACATATTCATTTGCATTCGTCCCATGGTCACGTGGGGAGCGATCATATGAAGAGATACGTAACATAGAGCACCCACTCCCATTGTGTTCGGAGATCCAAACGGAAATAAAATGTTGGATGCCGAAGATACAACTACGCCTTTTGGTTGGTAAAGATCACACAATGACAACTCTTGAGCTCCACGCCCTGTATATATAGATACTGCCTCGGGCCCAGATTCCTGCTTGATTTTTAAAAGACCCCTGGCAATGGATTCATACGCTTCTTCCCAGCTAATACGTTTGAAATCGTATGAACCCTTGTACCCCGCGCGCTTCAAGGGATGCCTGAGTCGGTGCTTGGAATAGACTATCTCTGGCGCATGTTTAGCACGCCGACAAATCATACCTAGTGTATGACTACTATCAGCCCTGATATCAACTAGCTTACCGTTGGCAAACCCAACCTCCACCCAGCAACCAGCCGGACATATGCCACAGAGCCCCTTTCGCCACTCTACTCTCGACTCACATTCTTTCAATTTGTTAATGACTGATCCTGCATGGGATATCATTATATACCTCATCCAGATGTGAGCAGGGGTGCGCTTGCACATTTAGCCATAATGTGACCTCGAGATACTACGACTAGTGGTCGCTTGCATCAACTCGATAGAGATTCTAGTCTTCAGGAAGCAAGGTTGCCGAGTCAACCTGCAGGCCAAAAGAAAATAGAACATCATCGGTTATGCTGGAGGTTTTATGAATTATCCGGCAAATTTTTTCCACATCTTCTCGTGTTCGTTCAGCGTTTTTTAAGTTGCAATAATTCTCCCACGGGGTTTGAAGAACCTCTTGCATATGTTGATTAAATTTGTAATCCACAACTGTAATCTGCTTTGCAGATTTCAAATAGACAGTTTTGCCATGGGCAACATCGTTCCTGAATTTGAAGAGCTTAGAAACTGTTTGAAACGGACGTTTACCATCATCCTTCTCAATTTCCAGCTTTTCTGCGATGAGATTGAGCTTTCTTGATGGGGAGAGTTGCTCAAGGTCATTCCAGCATTTGAATATGCTTTGGCCTATATGATTGAGAAATGCCTCCAGCGTAAACGCAGTGAAGATAAGGCTCGCCATTAATTGGTAGTAGGACCCTTCGGGGTCTTTCTTCGCTTTCTCCAGCATGACATAGGATGCATGCCACATTTCTGCGTGTGTGTTTACGTGTCTTTCCTTAGAGACCTTTGCTTTATACTTTGCCATCCTTCAGTACTAGTTATACCACAAAATGCCGCGTATCTCAGTAGTTATTGGATTCCGCTGAGGAGTGAAAGCACCTGTCCAGAGACTCAACAATCAGCCATGTGTTTAGTTCCTCGTTTTGCATTGACCGAGACAAGCGACTGCACAATACATCGGATTGTGATTGTTGCCTGCGAGATACGTCCCTCGAGTTGATCTGCTCCTTGCTCCCCGCTCTTCGCTCTAAGCTCTATAGTGTATGTTCTATTGTGCACAAGAGCGACAGAGCGAAGAGCGGGGAGCAAGGAGCAAGCACCAGGGAGCAGGGAACAGGAAACAGGGAGCGAAGAGCATAGAGCGGACAGTGCAGAGTGGACAACAGGGAGTGCCGGGCGGAGAATGGAGAGCAGGGAGCAGAGAGCGTAGAGCGGGGAGCGTAGAGTAGAGAGCACAAAGCAGAGAGCAGAGAGCACAGAGCTGACAGTATGAATTATGGATTATGCAAGATGGGCTTCATCCTGAGATTGGACGTAGCGAATGCAAGCGATGCTGTCTCGCAACAACTACCCGCGCTTGTACCTGCTTTATGTTATCTGAGATGTCACAGAGGCTCGTATCACCGGGCAAATTGTAGCCTCAACAGGCAAGTCCGTTCTTAGAAGTTTGGCTGTTTGTGCTTCGTATCCCTTAGCTCTTGTCCGCGTCTTTTTCCTTCAGAATTGACGTCCACTCAGAGCAGGTGGCTGGTGACCCTTACTGAATCGATTTCACATTGCACTTGAGCCATAGCACACCTGCTCAACCTTATGCTCTCTGCGATTGCTATCTCTTGGATCCATCACACTCGGTATCCTTTCGCTACGGACTTGAAGCTAGGATTTTGCTAATAATTTGCTAATGGACGGAACGAAACACATTGTCACCAGTTGGTATTTTACGAACAACACCGGTTTTGGGCCTTTGACACAAAGGTTCTAATTTGAACGTAAAAACACAGGTTGGCACACTGAATGGCAAATTTCGAGAGCGGCACCATCAACCACTCGGTCACCTCTCCCGGTGGCTATTATACCACCTTGGGAGAAGGGCGAGTTCGCTGTGCCATGATAAGCTTGGCTATTTCTACCGGGATAAATATTGACACGCCAGCCACTAATGTTATTCCCCAATCTTGCAGGCTCATAGGATAAGTGTGGAACGGGCCTTGTAAAAAAGGTACATACCCAGGACTTTAGCTTTGTCTTTCTCTGTTAGCGGCTTTTCCTTACCATCCTTCAGGATATAAGAAGAGGGATCAAGAATTATTTCTGGAAGGCCCAATATAGTTAATGCCGAAATTAGGAGATTCCTGGAAGACATTGGTTATGAAATGACAAGAACGTCAATCAGTCTATGTCGTTATCCCTCTTTCTACTGGCATCTTTTTTCCTCAGAATCACCTTTAGAACCTCCGACCCTATAGTTAAGACAACGCAAGCACCTAAGATTATCAACAGGTCTGAGGCTAACGGTTTGTGTATTCCAAAGGCATCACGCACTGCCGGAATCTGGGTCAATACAATAAGAGCGATAATATTAAAGACAACGGATAAAAGCAGCCATTTATGCGGAGGCACCTTGAAGATGCTGTATTTCACTGAACGGAGGTTGAGGGCGAGGACGAGTTCTGTAATTACAAAGAAGAAGAATATCAGTGTCCTGCTATGGGTTATATCACCGAGTCCGCTGAAAAAAAGGTAGGAGAGGATAGGGATTTCAATAATCAATATCATCAGGATGAATGCTCTCACATCCCAGGCAAAGACTCTTTCTTTGGGATCTCGCGGTGGTCTTTGCATGATGTCAGGGTCAGGTGGCGCGACTGCCAGGGCAATGGCAGGGAGCCCATCAGTCGCTAGATTTATATATAATATGGCTGCCGCCAGAACGGGTAAAAATTTAGGACCCATAATTAGAACTACTCCTCCAATAAAAACGACCTCCACCACGTTGCTCTCCAAGAGATAGATGAGATATTTCTTTATGTTGTCATATATCCATCTGCCACTCTCAATAGCTTTCACAATGGTGGCAAAGTTGTCATCACCTAGAACCATATCAGCCGCTTCTTTACTAACATCGGTGCCGGTTATACCCATAGCTACTCCAATATCAGCTTGCTTTAAGGCGGGAGCATCATTCACCCCATCGCCAGTCATTGCTACCACCTCACCCTTTTTCTTCCATGCCCTGACTATCTTTAATTTATCCATGGGTGATACCCTGGCATAGACAGTCACTTTATCCACGACATTCTCATATTCCTCATCACTCATCTTTTCCAGCTCTTCACCGGTCAGGACCATATCACCTTGTTTATAGATACCAATCTCCTTGGCTATGGCAACGGCGGTGAGTTTATGGTCTCCCGTAACCATGGTTGGTCTGATAAGTATCTGTTTGCATACCTTTATGGCTTCAATGGCTTCCTCCCTCGGCGGGTCTATCATACCGGCAAGACCGAGGAAGGTCATATCCTTCTCAACAGCCTCTTCCGTATAGGCAATCCCATCTTGAAGTTCTCTATAGGCGACTCCGAGAACTCTCAATGCCTCCTGAGCCATTTCCTCACTTACCTTTAGAACCTGAGCTTTTTCTATCTCCCCTAGCTCCCTCATCCTACTATCTTCCGAAATACGAGAGCATCTCTCTAAGACTACCTCTGGAGCCCCCTTCATAAAGGCTACCCTCTTGCCATTGTCCATTTGATGAATGGTGGTCATTCTCTTTCTTTCAGAACTGAAAGGTATCTCCTCTACCCTCAGGTTTTCCCGCCTTATTTCAGGCTGATGTAAGCCTGCTTTTTCTGCCGCCACAACCAGAGCACCTTCTGTAGGGTCACCTTTAATGGACCATTGGCCTTCTTTTTCTTGTAGAATGGCATCATTGCATAAGAGTCCCCCAAGAAGGAACAATCGCAAGGATGAATCATTAGTGACCTTGATTATCTCAGAGCCTCTAAAGTCTCCTACCGGGGCGTAGCCGACTCCGGTGACCTCTATCAGGCTGCCCCAGTTAAATATCTTCCTTACCGTCATCTCTCCTTTGGTTAGGGTACCTGTCTTATCTGAGCATATCACTGTGATGCAGCCGAGGGTCTCAACTGCCGGCATCCTCCTTATCAGGGCATTTCTCTTAGCCATCTGATGCATACCAATGGCCAAGGCACCGGTGACAATGGCTGGCAATGCCTCAGGGACTGCTGCCACGGCGAGGGCTACGGCAAACATCACCATTGTTACTATGAATGGTAGGTCTATCGTGCCGCCCCCCAAAGCCTGCCTTACTATGCTGATTACCACGATAAGGAAACAGACAGATAGGCATATAATACCGAGCCATTTACCTATCTCTGCCATCCTTTTCGCAAGAGGAGTCGTCTCAGCCTCTATTGCCGTCACCTCTTTGGCAATTTTGCCAAACTCTGTATTTATCCCTGTTGACGTCACCACCGCCTTACACCTGCCGTAGGTAACTGTAGTGCCGGTGAAGACTATGTTTTTTCTATCGCTGACACGCACATCCTCAGGTAGTGGCTTTATCTCTTTACTTACCGGAACTGACTCTCCGGTAAGGGATGCCTCATCACACATTAAGGAGTGAGACTCAACTAATCGGGCATCTGCCGGGATTTTATCCCCTGCTTCAAGGAGTAACATATCCCCAGGGACAAGCTCCTTTGAGGGGATTTCTTGTTCCCTACCTTCCCTTAACACGGTTATGGTGGGAGAGAGCATCTTCTTTAATGCCTCAAGGGCTCGCTCAGCTCGATATTCCTGAGTAAATCCTAAGACTGCACAAAAAATAACTATTACCAAAATGAGGCCAGCACCCATCCACTCACCGACAACTGCTGAAAGCACAGCGGCGATAAGAAGAATCGCGATGAGAATGTTTTTGAACTGGTTTATGAAGATGGTGAAGCGTGAAATCCGCTCTTTTTCTTTCTTAAGTTCATTATAGCCATATCTTTGAAGTCGTCTTGTAACATCATCCTCAGTCAAACCACGTTCTAAGTCAGTATCCAGTTCTTTTAAGGCCTGTGCTGCCTCCATCGAGTGCCAAGCTGCCATATCAACACCGCTCCTGTTCATCTTAAAAATAGTCTCTTAAGTCCAGAACTCAAACCTCGGGGAGTTGAGTCAAGCGATTCAATGACTTCATTGTGGCTAAATTGTGCCAATTTCTTTCTATAGACATGATATGCTACATCAAATGAACATAGGCACCAGCATAAGCATCACTCCACCAGCTACCACTGAGGCGATTTGTCCGGCAACATTGGCTCCAGCAGCGTGCATCAGTAGATGATTGTAAGGATTAGCTTCCAGCCCTAGCTTCTGCACTACACGGGACGACATGGGGAAAGCTGAAATGCCGCAAGCGCCAATCATAGGATTGATCTTTCGCCCTGACAGAACAGACATTAGCTTGCCTAGCAGAACACCTGCCACAGTATCCAGACTGAAAGCTACTATTCCCAGCATAAACACTAATATAGTCTCGGGTCTGAGAAACTCAGTTCCAGCCATCATTCCTCCCACGGTGATGCCCAGAAGAATAGTTACGATGTTAGCCAGTTCATTTTGAGCTGCCAGGGAAAGTCTCTCCACCACTCCACATGCTCGTAACAGATTGCCAAACATGAGACAGCCGATAAGTGGAGTGGCTTTTGGGGCAAGCAAACCTACCACAAGCACAGTAATTATAGGAAAGAGTATCTTCGTCCTCTGCGAAATTGTTCCCGCAACCGAAGGCATTTTTAAAGCCCTTTCTTCTTTACTGCACATCGCCTTTATTATAGGTGGCTGGATGATAGGCACCAGAGCCATATAAGAATAAGCGGCTACAACAATGGCAGCAGTGTATTTGGATTGCAGTGTAGTCGCGACGTAAATCGAGGTAGGACCATCGGCAGAGCCGATTATGCCGATGGCAGCTGCATCTTGTAAGCTGAAATCCAAGACGTGGAGCCAACCATCACCCAACAAATAAGCCAAAATGAAAGTTGCGAAAATGCCGAATTGGGCGGCAGCCCCAAGAAAAATAGTATAGGGCCTTTGTAGAAAGGGCTCAAAGTCAATCATGGCTCCTATGCCAATAAAGATAAGCAGGGGAAATATCTCGGTATGGATGCCAGCTTCTCTTAGCACGGCTAAAAACCCACCTGCCTCCGCCGCCCCACCTAGCGGTATATTAGCTAACATGCATCCAAACCCAATAGGCACAAGTAGAACTGGTTCCACCTTTTTAGCAATCCCCAACCACATGAGGACGCCGCTGATAACTAACATTGCCACGGCCTGCCAACTCAAATTGAGAAAACCGAGGAATTCGCCTGTAGCCATGTCTATTGTTTATCCTTTTTTTCTTGTTTCTCCCTGGGTTTAAGCAGTTTACCCAGGAGAATCATGACTAAGAGTAAAATTCCCAGGACAGCGAAAATGATCGCCATTCCTAACAGGACTATCCATAAGGCATTAAGCATTCTGCTTCTTTCTTGTCTGGCAGAGTTGTTATAATACAATAACGCAGTGGTGGCTGTCAAAGCATCACTAGGAATGGGTGATCTAGTTCAGATAGATGGGTGACACTTTATATGTTTGTAACATCGGGTAATAACCTTCCGTGTCATTGCGAGCCGAAGGCGCGGCAATCTCATTGCGAACCTGGAGCCGGCTATAGTTGGACTGAGGAATCTCGCTTAGAGATTGCTTCGTCGCTATCGCTCCTCGCAATGACGAAAAAAAGAGGTGTCACTAATCATATGAACGAGTACAGGGCGTTGAATAAAATGTTGTCCTGTGTTATCATGTTTCGCTGTTTTGCACTCTTAGCCCCTGTAGCTCAGAGGATAGAGCGCTGGCCTCCGGAGCCAGGTGCAAGGGTTCGAGTCCCTTCAGGGGCAGTTTCTTGTAACAGGTAAGTCCCCCCAAAAAAACAAAACCCTTGACAGCGGAGGGATGATTTAATATAGTTTAGGCTTTCGGAAAATCTAAACTGTTACAGTTTCTATGGGTAAACAGGTATTTTCTTATGGCTGAGCTTCTTGAGATAAGGTGGCATGGCAGAGGAGGGCTGGGGGCGGTAACTTCTGCGGAGTTAGTTGCTCGTGCTGCTATAAGCGAAGGAAAATATGCTCAGTCTTTCCCTAGCTTTGGACCCGAAAGGAGAGGAGCACCGGTCCTTGCTTTCCTCAGGGTAAGCGATGAATTTATCAAGAGCAGGACAGTTATTTACGCGCCTGATGTAGTGGCTGTGCTCGATCCAGGGTTGTTGCACGCAGTTGACGTGACCTCAGGACTTAAGGAGAATGGTAAAATCATAATCAATTCAAGGAAATCGCCCGCTGAACTGAAGTCTGAATTTGGATATAAGTGGCCTGTAGCTGCGGTTAATGCCACAAGTATTGCCAGGGAAACGATAGGCTTGCCTATAACCAATACTGCGCTGATTGGGGCGCTACTGAAGGTTACCGAGATTGTGAAAATGGATTCTCTGGTGGCACAGTTGCAAGAGCGCTTCGGGCCCCGGGCCAAGGCGAATATCGAAGCCATGAAGAGGGCTTACAATGAAACAGTGGTAAAGGAGTAAGCAATGGCAGACGAGCTAACCTGGAAGGACATGGAAGTTGGCAATATCGTAACAGAAGCGGGAAATGGTAGCTTTCGGAAGACTGGTGACTGGAGGACGGAAAGGCCCATACTGGATAAGGAAAAGTGCATTAAATGTGCCTTGTGCTGGATTTATTGCCCTGATGCCGCCATAAAGCCTGGTGAGGATGGATATTATGAGGCTGACCTCTACTACTGCAAAGGATGTGGCATCTGCGTCAGGATATGCCCTGTAAAAGCTATAACCAAGGCAGAGGAGGAGGAAAAATGAGCAGAAGAGTCGCATTAGAGGCCTCCCATGCTGTGGCTGAGGCAGTCAGAATGGCTGATGTTGATGTCACTGCTGCCTATCCCATAACGCCCCAGACACATATCCCCGAGCGGCTTGCCGAGATGGTAGCCGATGGCGAGTTAAGCGCTGCTTATATTCCGGTAGAGTCGGAGCACTCGGCCATGAGCACGTGCCTTGGAGCCGCCGCGGTGGGTGCCAGAACTTTCACAGCTACTGCTGGCCAGGGATTGGAACTCATGCATGAGGTGGTATATGTCGCTTCTTCCATGAGATATCCTGTGGTCATGGCAGTGTGCAACAGGGCTCTTTCTGCCCCCTTAAGCGTTTGGGGGGACCACTCCGATGCCATGGCTGTCAGGGATACTGGCTGGATACAGGTATTTTGCCAGAATGGCCAGGAGGCGTTCGACTTGACCTTATGGGCTTTTCGGGTTGGGGAGGACCCTAAGGTCTTATTTCCGGTTATGGTTCATCTTGATGGGTTCACTTTATCACACGTGACAGAGCCAGTGATTTTACCGGAGCAAAGTGAGGTGGATAGATTTCTCCCTAGATTCCAATATCCCTTTGCCCTAAACCCTGATAAGCCCATGACCCACGGAGCTTTTGGGCCGCCTGAAATATACTCCGAGACAAAGTTAGCTCAAGAAGTAGCATTCAGGAACTCCAAGGAGGTAATACTCCAGGGGTGGAAGGAATTTGGAGACATCTTTGGTCGTTATTATCATCCTGTAGAGGAATACAAAACGGAAAACGCCGAAACGTTGCTTCTAACCATGGGCGCTTTCACCGAGACGGCAAAGATTGTAATAGATGACAGGAGAGACAAAGGTGAGGCCATAGGACTTATAAGCTTGCGTCTCTGGAGGCCTTTCCCATTTGAGGAATTTCGCCGAACAGTGAAAGGCGCCCAATTACTCATCGTTTTCGACAGGTGTATTTCTTTTGGCCTGGGAGGCCCGGTCTTTTCCGAAATCAGGTCTGCTTTATATGATGAAGAGCCCAGGCCAAAGGTGGTCGGCATCATAGGGGGTTTGGGTGGCAGGGATATGTCCGAAGAGAATTTTGACTATGTTATTAATAGAGGTAAGGAAATTGCGGAAAAGGGTTCAGACAGGATGCTTGAGACAGTGGGCATAAGATGAAGAAACTCTAAATTCTAAGCACGAAATCCTAAACATTTAGGAATTTGAATTTGTTTAGGATTTAGAAATTGCAGCTTAGAATTTGACGAAAGGTAAGAAATGGAAACGAAAGCCGTAAAATTTGGGGAAAGGCTGGTAACTACCAAGGAGTTCCTTGCTGAAGGACATAGTTTTTGCATTGGCTGTGGGGAAGCTTTAGCAATCAGGCTTGCTATGAAAGCCCTGGGAGAGAATGTGATAATGGCTATGGCTACAGGATGTGACGAAGTAACCACCACGCCGCTTCCGTATACCTCCTGGCGAGTCCCCTGGATGCATACGCTTTTCGAAAATACTGCTGCTGAAATCTCGGGTGTAGAAGCAGGTCTCAAGATTTTGGTGAAAAAGGGCAGGATGTCTGAAAGGGATATTATATGTGTTGCTATGGGCGGGGACGGCGCCACCAGCGATATAGGAATCCAGGCCCTGTCTGGGGCGTTCGAAAGAGGCCATGATTTCATATATATTTGCCTTGATAATGAAGCCTACATGAACACGGGAATCCAAAGGTCGAGTGCCACGCCCTACGGAGCTTCGACTACCACGGCTCCAGCAGGGAAATTCAGCATGGGACAGGTTACCCGGAAGAAAAATATGGCCGCTATTGCTGCTGCTCACGATATACCTTATGTGGCAACAGCCTGTCCCAGCTACCGCTTTGATTTAATGAAAAAGGTTAGGAAAGGGGCAGAGCTTAAAGGCCCGGCCTATGTCCATATCCTCTCTCCTTGCCCTACAGGCTGGAGATACAGTAGCGATTTAGCTATTGAAATAGGTCAACTCGCTGTGCAGACAGGTATCTTCCCTCTTTACGAAATAGAGTATGGACGCTACAGACTGAATGCCGACCCACCTAAACTCAAGCCTATTGAGGAATACCTGAAGCTACAAGGACGATACCGACATTTGACGAGTGAACAGATTGAAAGAATCCAGGAAATAGTAAATGAAGATTACGCCAAGCTTAAGGAAAAGGCAGCAGCTTTTCCCATGTGAATTGAAGGTACAAAAGCGATGGTTTCAAAAACAAAGAGCCCAAAATTGACGAAGGTTTCCAGAGCAGTAAGCAAAGCTATAGGAAGCTATCAAAGGGATAAAGACATGTTAATTCAAATCCTTCTGGATTTACAAAGCACGTTTGGGTGGTTGTCCCAGGAAGTATTAACGGAGGTAAGCGAGCAATTAGAAGTACCTATTGCCCAGGTTTATCAAATCGCAAGTTACTATAAGGCTTTCAGCCTTATGCCCAGAGGTCGTCATATTATCAAGGTATGCCTGGGTACAGCATGTCAGGTGCGTGGCTCGCCAAGGCTTCTGGATACAATCTCAGCCATGCTTGGTATGAAGCCGCATGAGACCTCAGAGGATATGCGTTTTACTTTAGAAACGGTCAATTGTCTTGGCTGTTGCGCTATGGGGCCTGTGGTTGTAGTTGACGATGCGTACCACAGCAAGCCTTCGACTCCAGCCCTGAGGAAAATATTTGAAACTGCTAAGTAGGAAAAATATGGGTAATCAAAAGCTTTCCTCGGCAAAAGAGCTTGAGGAATTAAGGAAGGAAATACTGTCGAAAAGGGACCCCGGTAAGCCCGTTGTTACCGTGTGCACCGGGACGGCTTGCCAAACTTATGGCTCATTAGAAATTTACCGGAAACTCGTTGACGAGATTAGAAGTCAGGGATTAGAAGGCTCGGTAGTAGAAGCTAAAGCTACAGGATGTCATGGATTTTGCGAGCAAGGACCTGTTGTAGTTATCTTTCCTCAGGAAATTTGCTATGTGAAAGTAAAGCTTGAGGACGTTCCGGAAATAGTCTCCACAACATTAGCCCAAGGGCGAGTTATCGAGAGGCTCCTCTATGAAGACCCTGTAACAGGCCAAAGAATAGCCAAGGATCCGGATATTCCCTTCTATAAAAATCAAATGCGCATCGTATTTGGGAATAACAGGCATATAAATCCCAGGGACATAGATGACTACATAGCCCTTGGCGGATATAGTGCATTATCCCGGGCTTTGCTCCAAATGACTCCCGAGCAGGTTTTGGAGGAGATAAAGAAATCTAATCTAAGAGGCCGGGGAGGAGGAGGATTTCCCACAGGAATAAAATGGGAGACAACCAAGAATGCCCCCGGCGAACCCAAATATGTAATTGTTAATTGCGATGAAGGAGACCCCGGGGCATATATGGATAGGTCTCTCATGGAAGGAAATCCACATGCTGTATTGGAAGGGCTTATTATTGGTGCCTATACTATAGGTTCACACGAAGGTTTTATTTATGTGCGACAGGAATACCCCATAGCATCTGAAAATACCATTCAGGCTATAAAGCAGGCCGAAGAATATGGATTTTTGGGGGGAAATATCCTCGGCTCAGGATTTGATTTTAAGGTTAAAGTTCACCGTGGAGCAGGGGCATTTGTATCCGGAGAGTCAAGTGCACTTATGTGTGCTATAGAGGGGAAAGTGGGCGAACCCAAGATGAAATATATCCATACTGCTGTGAGCGGGATAAAGGAAAGGCCATCATGCTTGAACAATGTGGAGACGTGGGCAAATGTCCCCCTTATTATCAATAAAGGAGCTGAGTGGTTTAATTCCATTGGCACAGATGGGAGCAAGGGGACCAAAATCTTCTCCTTAGTGGGCAAAGTGAATAATACTGGACTTGTGGAAGTGCCTATGGGCATGACCTTGAGGCAGCTAATCTACGACATTGGTGGTGGGATACCGAAGGGTAAGAAATTTAAAGCGGTCCAAACTGGAGGCCCTTCTGGAGGGGTAATTCCCGAGCAGCATTTAGACACCCCGATTGATTTTGATGAACTCACTAAACTTGGCTCTATGATGGGCTCCGGGGGCACAGTGGTTATGGATGAGGATACCTGCATGGTGGACACAGCAAGGTATTTCATCAGCTTCTGCTGTGAAGAATCTTGCGGGAAGTGCATCCCTTGTCGTGAAGGGTTGAGGATGCTTCGGGAGATTCTGACTGATATCTGTGAAGGGAAGGGACAAGAAGGGGATATAGAGGCGATTGAGGATATAGCTGAGGTGATGCAGGATGCTTCCCTGTGTGCCCTGGGCACCACCGCCGCCAACCCTGCCCTTACCACTTTAAAATACTTCAGGGATGAATATGAGGCTCATATAAAGGAGAAGCGCTGCCCGGCAAAAGCTTGTAAAGCTCTTACTTCTTACTATATTGACCCTGAGAAATGTACCGCCTGTATGATTTGCTTCAAGAATTGCCCTACCGAAGCAATTCACGGTGGCAAAGACATAATCCACTGGATTGAGCAAGAAAAATGTATTAAGTGCAATGCCTGTTTTGAGGTTTGTCCTCCTCGTTTTAGCGCAGTAAGAGGAATTTCGGGAGAGCCTCTACCTCCACCTCCAGCTCCCGGGACCAAGGTTATCCGTGAGAAGAAGAGGTAAATAGCAATGACAATAACTGTTCGAATAGATGGAAAGGAAGTCAAGGCCAAGGAGGCGATGACCGTATTGGAAGCAGCGAAAGAGGCTGGCGTAGAGATACCAACACTGTGTTATCACGAGAAACTAAAGCCTTACGGTGCCTGTCGAATTTGCAGCGTAGAGGTAGAAAGAAAGGGGAGAGTTCGAATAGTGGCTTCTTGTGGCTATCCCGTGGAACAAGGATTAGTAGTGAGGACACGCTCTCCCAGGATAGATAGGATTCGAAAAGTTATCATTGAATTAGTCGCCCTCACGACAATGGTTGATGGGGAGGTCGCTGGGCAAATAAAGAAACTGGCTAAAGAATATGGTGCGAATATCCATAGATTTGAATCTCGCTTCAGGGCGAAGCCAACGAGATGTATTCTTTGTGGACAATGTGTACGCTACTGTGATGAGGTTGTCGGGGAACATGCTATAGGCTTTGTCGGAAGGGGGATAGAGCGGCGGGCGGCGTTTTTCCCGGAAAAAGCCAGGGCCTGCCTCACTTGCCAGGCTTGTTTTGATTTATGTCCCACAGGCAAGATTCCCTCCGAAACCGATTTTGTGGTTTTCGACGGTTTTTCCGTTGATGACTATCTTGCTGGAAAACTTTAGTATCCAGAGATATTTTCAAGGACTCGGCATCTTCGCCAAATAGCAATGCGCAGCCCACGGACAGCCAACAGGCTAATTGCGTTAAATGTCTTTTTCGCATTATAATTCTTAACACTTCGGGGTGTGGCGCAGCGGCTAGCGCGCATGGTTTGGGACCATGAGGTCGGAGGTTCAAATCCTCTCACCCCGACCATAATAAAACCCTTTCCATTTTGTAGAAGCCCAGAAAAAAATTTGACAGGGGAAATGGATTATATTATAATTGTTAGACGTGACTAACAATTATGGGAGTAGGCGATGGTAAGACAAGAAGCGCAAAGAGAGCAGACCGCCAGCATGGAAGACTACCTTGAGGCAGTGGCTATGCTTCGGGGAAAAGGGAAGGTAGTGAGGGTAAGTCAGATCAGCCGAAAACTGGGAGTTAAGATGCCCAGTGTTACCTCTGCCCTAAAAAAACTCTCAGAACAGGAGCTTGTGGAGCATGAGAGATATGGTCACATAAAGCTCACTCCCGAAGGTGACAAGGTTGCTGGAGAGGTGCTTCGCCGACATAAGGCGTTGACCCGTTTTTTTGCGCAAGCTCTGGGCATTAACCGAGAAACCGCGGAAGAAGATGCCTGCAAGATTGAGCACGTCATTAGCCCGCTTGGCTTGGAAAGGGTGATTAAGTTCATAGAGTTCATAGAGGCATGTCCATTGGGAGAGGCTAACTTTCCCAAGAGGTTTAAATATTATCTGGAACATGGACAACCTCCCGAAGAGTGCCTAGAAAGGAGTGTGAGGAAAGGGAAGTGAAAACGGCAAAAAAATTTGAAATTTCTAAGTTAAACAAGGCTAACTTATTGGGGATAGGGGATAAGCTATAACTATGTATCAAAATGAGCAATTGACCCTGGCCGAGATGAGGACTGGCCAGACAGGCACTGTGGTTGGAGTTCTGGGAGGACATGGCTTAATTCGGCGTCTGGATGCTTTGGGTATCAGACCAGGGAAGAAAGTGACCAAGCTGAGTTCTACGCTATTTCGCGGCCCGGTTATTCTCAGGGTGGATAATGCCCAGGTGGCTGTTGGTTTTGGCATGGCCAGGAAAATAATAGTCGAACTAGATAAATATCTACCGCGAGCTTCCTAAGATGATGCGTATCCTGCTTGTGGGTAATCCCAATGTGGGCAAAAGCGCCCTTTTTTCTCGACTGACCGGTACACACATTATCGCTTCCAACTATCCCGGCACCACCGTGGGGTTCACTAAAGGGTATCTGAAGCTGGGGGAGGAGCGGGCTGAGCTTATCGATGTCCCCGGCAACTATACCCTTGAACCAAGTTCTAAGGCGGAAGAAGTAGCTGTGGAGATGCTCAAAGATGGAGACCTGGTCATAAATGTTGTTGACGCCACCAACCTCGAGAGAAATCTTAATCTAACCTTGCAGTTGCTGGAGAGACAAACTCCAGTAATCGTTGCCCTCAACATGTGGGATGATACTCGGCATCGAGGTATAAATGTTGATGTTGCCAAGCTGGAAGAACTTCTCGGAGTGCCAGTTGTACCCACGGTAGGCGTTACCGGACAGGGAGTAAGGGAATTAGTCAGGCGTCTTCCCGAAACGAAGTTGCCTGAAAACGCTCGTACTTATTCTAATAGTGATGAGCGGTGGGCGAGAGTGGGTGACATCGTGAGTCAGGTGCAATCGTTGAGCCATCGCCACCATCGCTGGTACGAGAATTTGCAAGATGCCAGTAGTCATCGGGTAGGCGGGATAGTTATCGCCCTGCTGGTCCTTTTTGCCACCTTCTGGTTCGTCCGATTCGTTGGCGAAGGAATAATTGGCTATGTAGGTGAGCCCCTCTTCGAAGGGCTGTGGACACCATTGCTAGACAGACTGAGCCTTGCTTTAGGGGCAGGGGGTTTCTGGCACGACGTCTTGATAGGTAACCTTATTGGGGGAGAAATTGACTATTTTCAGTCCTTCGGTTTGCTTAGCACTGGACTTTACATTCCCCTCGCTGCGGTGTTGCCGTATATTGTCTCTTTTTACCTGGCATTAGGAATACTGGAAGATGTTGGTTACCTGCCCCGCCTGGCGGTACTGATGGACACAATAATGCACCGGTTGGGACTACACGGTTATGCCATCATCCCCACTATTCTGGGCTTTGGGTGTAATGTGCCTGCGGTTATGACAACTCGTATTTTGGAGAGCCGTAAACAAAGGTTTATTGCGGCGACTTTGATTTCTATTGGCGTTCCCTGTGCTGCCTTGCAGGCTATGATAATCGGATTGGTGGGGCGGCAAGGGGTGGGATACGTAGCTATGGTTTACGGGAGCCTGTTTATATCCTGGGTTATCATAGGGCTAATCCTTAATCGTACTGTCAAAGGATTCAACCCGGAACTTCTGGTGGAGCTTCCCCCCTATCGCTTGCCGCCGTGGCGGGTCATTGGTGAAAAACTCTGGCTACGGGTCTCTGGCTTTATTAAAGAAGCCTTGCCCATAGTCCTCGGCACCGTGTTAGTGGTAAACATCCTATACACTTTAGGAGTTTTTAATGCCATTGCTGATATCACCGCCCCGATATTGACCGGGCTGTGGGGGTTGCCTAAAGAGACAATTACAGCCCTGGTCATTGGCTTTCTGCGTAAGGATGTGGCCATGGGCATGCTAGCTCCCTTGGCCCTAACTGCTAAGCAACTGGTTATCAGCAGCACGGTTCTGGCTATGTTTTTCCCTTGTGTAGCTACCTTTGTGATATTGGCTCGGGAGCTGGGGGCAAGAGACGTGCTTAAAGCTGTTGGAATAATGATAGCAGCAGCACTCATAATGGGTAGCTTGCAGAACCTGGTCCTGTAGGGTGAGATGCTTTTGGAATGCCAGCTAAAGACAATTACATTATCTGTTGCACGCCGCACCCAGTAGCTATATTGCTGGGTGGCTCTCTGGCCCAACTTCGACAGTTTCGTAGCTAAAAAGGAGCGTTTTCCACTACGGGAGGTGGATTCGAGATAGGGGTAGGGGCTTAAGCTGGTAAGGGCTGCACTATGTCATAGCCTAATTTCCTGCCTCTGTAAATACCATGTGAGCTTGTCCAATTATATAGGGTATTGTATTATAGGGTAAAACTTGATTGCCCGGGCATAGTTTAGTGCAGACATTCAACTTAGCGGCAAAAGAAAAACAGTCAAGCCAGAAATGGTGTAGAGGTTGGAGAAATCAGGAGAAGGTCGGAGATGGAGCTAATCCCAGCTGTTGACATCAGGGGCGGCAAGTGCGTCAGGCTATATCAGGGTGATTATAACCAGGAAACTGTTTTTGATGAGGACCCTGTGACAGCAGCCTTGACCTGGTATTCCCAAGGGGCACGATGGCTCCATATTGTCGATTTGGATGGGGCGGTTGCCGGTGAGCCCAAAAATATGGAGGTGGTTGAGGAGATAATAAAAGAAAGTGGCCTGTCAATAGAATTAGGCGGCGGCATCAGGCAAGAAGAGGTGGCAGAAAAACTATTGCGTCAGGGGGTAAGCCGGATAATTTTGGGAACTGCGGCGATAGAGAACAGGGAACTGGTAAAAAAACTATGCCAGCAATTTGGCGAGGCTATCGCAGTTAGCCTTGATGCCCGAGATGGCAAGATAGCCATCTACGGCTGGCAGAAGAATACGGTTTTTGAGGTTCTCCAGTTAAGCCGCGAGATGGTTGATGCCGGAGTGAGGCGCTTCATTTATACTGATATAAAAAGGGATGGCACCCTTACCGAGCCTAACTTTGACATGACAAATAGATTGCTTACTGAAGCAGATGTTCCCGTCATTGTGGCCGGGGGGGTTTCCAAGCTGGAGCATTTACGGAGGCTTAAGGAGCTCGGTGTGGAAGGAGCTATTATAGGCAAAGCTCTTTATACCGGGGATATTGATTTGGGGGAAGCTATAATCAATTTCGGAACCTAGGAGGCAAATGTTAAACTTTGATGATAAAGGCTTGATTCCAGCTATTGTCCAAGATGCCAGGAATGGTGAAGTCCTGATGCTGGGCTATATGGACAAAGAGTCGCTAAAGCGCACATTAGCCAGCGGAGACGTCTGGTTCTATAGCCGCAGTCGGCAAGAACTGTGGCACAAGGGAGAAACTTCGGGCAATTTCCTCAGGCTGAAGTCCATCATCAAGGACTGCGACAGCGATACTCTCCTTATAAAGGCTGAGCCTACAGGTCCAGTATGTCACACCGGCAATCGGACTTGCTTTTTCCAGCAATTGGAGAGCGCAGACACAGTATAAACATTGCAATCTCTTCATCCCTTTATTATGTACTGCCACTAGAATCAGCGGCCCTGTCAATCTCGATGACCTCATTTAGTGCCGATATAGCAGCCTCTAGTTGGCTATCGTCAGGTTCCCTGGTGGTTATAGCTTGCAACATCAGCCCCGGGGCCAGAAGAACTCGGACTATCTTGTTATTGATGTGGCCTGCCCCGAATTTCATGATTTCATAGCTAATAACAGCGATAACCGGGATGAGGGCTATGCGGGACAGTATGCGTATCCACAGGGTCGGCCCACCAAGCAAGACATCAACCAAACCGAAGACCAAGATAGCTATGATTAGAACGATGAATATAAAGGCGGTGCCGCAGCGAGCGTGGGCAGTAGAATAATTCTTGACCGACTCCACTTGCAAAGGGACGCCTGCCTCATAGGCATTCACTACTTTATGCTCGGCTCCGTGGTAAGCAAAGACTCTCTTAATATCAGGCATTAAACTTATCAATTTGAGGTAAGCAATGAAAATGCCAATTCGGATAAGTCCCTCAAAGACCACACTCAGTAAGGCAGAATCGACGTAAGGGGCAATAAGGTAGCGGGTGGCGAAGAGAGGAACCATGAAGAAGAGAGCTACACCCAAAGCAAGGCTCGCGGCTACGGTTCCCCATAAAAGCGCTGTAGGTATTTTCTCTCCTCCTTCCTCTGCTGAGGCAACTTGAGCAGAGTGAAGTAATGACTGCGTGCCCAAAACCAGGGTCTCAACAAGAGCGATGATTCCTCTTACTAAAGGCATTTCTCTGAGACGCCCTTTGTATATGCTGGCCAGGGGCTGCTTAATTATGCTCAATTCTCCGTTAGGCTGGCGTACAGATATGGCCACGCCTTCCTTCCCCCGTATCATCACCCCCTCAATAACTGCCTGGCCACCGTAATGAAAAGATTTTTCCATTAGCGCCTCAATCTCCATAGCTGTCTAAAGCGAAGACTGCAATCTTGTCTCATTATGAAAAATCCCTAATCGTATTATGATAAAAACGGCTGAAAATATAAAGTTTATCTCCTAAAGTAGCAGCGATGAATGAATTTCTAGTTTCCCAAGGTAAGCTTAAAAGTAAACACTGCCCGCGGTCAAACAGCCGCTGTCACAACAAGAAATAACAGGCCCCCAAGCCTCCAACCTGACATAAGGAAATAGAGAGTTGAATGTATTCTATCATTTCATCTTGTATCGCTTCTTAAAGCGCTCCACCCTTCCCATGGAGTCGACTATCCTTTGCTCGCCCGTATAAAAGGGGTGGCATTTACCACATACTTCTACTCTGATTTCTGCCTTAGTTGAACCAATGGTGAAGGTATTACCACAAAGGCAAGTCACCTTAGCATTATCATAATACTTAGGATGGATTTTATCCTTCATTTGTAAACGCTCACCTTCTTTTTGTATCTGGTTGCCGACTCATATTTAACATAGCCGTCTATTAAGGCAAAGAGGGTATAATCTCTCCCCAGGCCAACATTGTTTCCCGGCCGTATACGAGTCCCGCGTTGCCGAACCAAGATAGTTCCAGCGCGAACTTGTTCTCCCCCATACCTCTTCACTCCCAAGCGCTTAGCTTGACTATCCCGCCCATAAGCTGTGCTGCCACCGCCCTTTTTATGTGCCATGCCTATTCTCCTTTACCCTTAACAATTTCGTTTACCAATATTTTAGTATAAGTCTGGCGGTGTCCCCTCTTGCTTCGGTAGCGAACTTTGGACTTATATCTAAATACGATAACCTTTTC
>Ga0209986_10001312_pt1 | contig 23845 bp, 18 predicted proteins | sample BlataG_FD_183168 | JGI IMG/M metagenome (GOLD analysis project Ga0209986, IMG submission 183168) | Deep subsurface microbial communities from Black Sea to uncover new lineages of life (NeLLi) - Black_00105 metaG (SPAdes) (version 2) | ecosystem: Environmental > Aquatic > Marine > Oceanic >... | reverse complement strand
GCTCCCGATTCTATCCTGGATATGAGGTTCTTCAAAACCCTGTTGCCCGCGTTAGCCAGCTGGGGGGGGGTGGAGGAGCTGTTTCTCGGTTCTAAGGCTAACCTGAATAGGGAGCAGGTGCGTATGTTGAAGTCCGCTGGTGTGAAACTATTTCAACCAGGGATTGAGAGCCTGGACACCGAGATACTAGCTCATATGCGCAAGGGGATTACGCTCTTGCAAAACGTGCAATTTCTCAAGTGGGCGCGGGAATATGATGTGTATCCTACCTGGAATCTCCTCTACGGATTTCCTGGGGAGAATGCCGAAGCCTATCGCCGCATGGCTTTGCTTATCCCGCTGATTGTCCATTTGTGCCCACCAATGGGTGTAAGTCAGGTGTTATTGGTGCGGTTCAGCCCCCTCTTTGAGCAGAGCCAGGAGTGGGGACTGAGAGATATCAGGGCTCATGCTGGCTACCAGGCGGTTTATCCTTTTGCGCAGGAAGACCTAGATGAGCTAGCCTGCTTTTTCGATTATGATTTCGACGGCAAAGATGATATCGCTGCCTATATGGCTCCTCTGAAGCAGGAAGTACAGGCTTGGAAGCAGTGTTGGGAGCAAGGCGAACTACCCTTGTTGTCTTTTCAGTGGCAGCCCGGGGGGAAGATTGTTGTTCACGATACTAGACCGTGTCGGCTAAGCCATCAGGTGGAACTGGAGGGAGAGATGGCTATGGCCTATTTGGCTTGCGACGCGAGCCGACAGTTCGAGGCGTTGGCAAATGAGATTCGTGAGCAGAGGGGCAAAGAATATTCCGGTGACACTTTGTTGCGTCGTTGTCTTGACGAATTGGTAGCGCGGCGCCTCATGCTGCGAGAAGGCGATCGATATCTTAGCCTGGCCATCAACTGGCTCTCTGAGCGGAATGGCTAAAGTAGCAGAAGGCTAGTATTCACATTTGAGAGGGCCAACAGTATCCTAAATCATATCAATTCACTCCTTCCGTTGTGGTATGGGAAATTCCCATGACAGCACCAATACACTGGCTACCTCATGTATGACTTCATCTATACCCGAAACTGTCTCTTCCCTGATTGCGCCGGCTTCTAACATACTAGGTGGGAGGAGTCGCGTTAGCAATGCCTCAGGGTTCGACTATCATCGCTGGCATATATCAAAAGAAGCTGGCCTATTCCAGTAAGGCCAGCTTCTTCTGTTCCCTTTCATCACTCCGCTGTTTCTTTCCCAGCCCTCTTCTGCATATGATCTTGGGCCTCTGTCCCGCTTCTGGATTTGGAATTCCTTCCCTTTACCAGGGCGCGATCTGACCAAAGTTAGTATACGCTACTATGGGATAAACCAGAGTGAACAGTACGGTGGGGATAATAAGCCACCAGCCAAGGAACTTCATAAGGCTGCCCTTGCCCAGAGCAAAAACGGCGAACACCAACCAGAAGGCTACCGCCCAGATCATGAACCAAACGCCGAACTGGGGAAGCGTAGGCAACGTCGTGCCGAGCACACCGAACCAGCCCAAACCAATGAGAAAAGCAAAAAGCCCTCCAAGCAGGCTGAACCATCCGGTGGCCTTAAAGTCTCCGCCGAGAAGAACCTCAAATCCGGCCAAGGTCCATAGGATGGTAAAACAGAAGGCACCGGACGCAACGGCAAAGGATACTGTGGGGCCAAACGCGGCCAGTCCATCCGTAAATGCTAAATAAACAATCATGATGGTGCCGGTAATGCCAGTGAGCACTCCAAGGATGCCTACTCCCTTTGGTGCCGCAATCTTGCCCAGACAAAAGATCCCCAAGGTAAAGAGGAAAAGAGCCGCCAGAACTAGAAACGCATAAACCATTGTGTACCTCCTCTAATATAGTCGCCCATTCTCCCTGTTTCTCCGCCATACTCGGTTCAGCTCATAGGCACACCTCCTTTCAGACATAGATTATCCATGAGATCTTCAGGGGCTAGAGGGCTGGGAGCATCTTCTGACCCTTGAAGCCATACATTTCTTAGTCCCGCATCGTAGAGCAGGTTCACCGCCCTTTGCACCATCTCCTTCGATACCAGGGGTATCCCTCTCGCCTTGAACGCAGGATGGTATTCAACCAGATTCACGTCAATGTCTCTATTCAGGGAAGCCAGCCTTTGCCCTATTTTGTAAACCTCCTCCAGGCTGTTTAGCCTGGGATGATAGGGGATGGCTACTACATAGAATAGCTTCCCGGTGTACTCATTGATTATGTGTTTCACGGCCTCCCAGGACCTGTCTAGATAGAATTGGGCGAGCTGTCTGTCTTCCACGCCAGTTATGCTCATGAAGCTTCCCACACTATCTGCCTTTATGTCCGGGGAAATATGTGTCACGCCGTAATAGTAGAGTTCATCTATATAATCTTTGGTCAGTATGGATGCGTTTGTATCTACCTGTATTACCAAATCTTTGTTCCTGTGGCTTAGCTCCTTCAGAAGACCTATGAGCCACCTTCTATTCAGTGTTGGCTCACCGCCCGAGATGCCAACCATAGAATAATTGCCTGCACCTTGATTTATAGTCTCAACGAGCTGCTTGGGTGTAAGCGGATTTCCGACTGAACGGAAAGTTATGTCCCAGTTATGGCACCAGGAACAGGTGAAATTGCAGCCGTGGGCGAAACAAGAAACTCCTGGGTGTAAATAGGCGGAGATCTGAGAAACGAGCCGAAGTGGCTCGTAGCGCTCTATGGTATCCTGGTCCGTGATTACTTCCATACCCTCCTGTACGGGAGTGACACAACTTCTTTTGAGTTGACCATCTATGACTACACAGCAATTGTAACAGGCGCCGCTACTGCACATCCGGTTTACAACACCATCGCCGTAGAATTGCGAGACTTCATAACCCAACATCTCCAATGCTGTCAAGACCGTAATGCCTGTAGGCACCTGGTGTGTGCTGCCATCGACGACAATATTAACTGTAGGTCGTTCCTCTTCAACCTGTTCCATCGTGAGTGCTCCGGCAGGGCAACCACTAATACATATTCCACAACCTGTGCATTCAGAACCTTCCATGGGCCAGTCCACAAAATACTTCTCTGGGCAACTTACCATATACTGGCAAAACCTGCAATCTATGCAGCCTTTTCCTATACTCACTTTCGGGAACTTCACAGATACTCCCTCTCTATTTCTCTCCTGAGACTCCTCTCCTTATCAAAAATGGGCGGAGCTGGTTGCGCAGGCAAACTGCGTCAGCTAAGATGTCAATGCACCCCCCGCTTTTAGTTTTTCCATACAGCTCAGCGCCGAATCATAAATCGATATCTGCATCACTCTATCGGGCCCGTACCGGAAACAGGTCTTGTAGCTGTCAACAGCTTCCCGATATTGTCCCAGGTAATTGTAACACTCTCCTGTCTGCATGTAACAGTGGCAGGAGGAGGCCGGGTGTTCAAATATTGACTTTTGATACCAGTCAATAGCCAGCTCGAAATAGCCCAGATGTTGAAAACGACGGCCAATGTAGTAATAGGTATTCAAGTCACGAGACAAATTGTCAAGCAGCTCGGAACCGGGGATGATGACAAACACACTGGGGATTCGTAGTGTAGGATGTGTGATGTTGATGACCAGTGGCTCATAGCCTATCGCGGTCAAGGCTGTGGTACATTTCTGTATTTCCTTCTTGATATCGGCTTCTGAAACATCAGGCAGGGAATCAATAGGAACCAGGTTATCTTCGCTTAACAAGTACCTGGCTTCCTGTATCGTCCTGAATTTGGGCAAAATGCCCCCGGCATAGTAGTCCTGTCGAAAATCATCTATGGCCATCTGCTGGATTTCAGTGAGAACCCTGATGAGTGCTTTTTCAGGCTGAGTGGCTGTCCCGGCACAAAAGACAATTTCACTGTTAGGGAAACTCGAAGGATCGTAGGCAATCCCACCCACAGTTGGAATTCCGGTATCCAAGCTGAAGTCTTTGAACACCATTCTTATTCCATGGGACAGAAATCTCCTTAACAAATCCCTGGCCACAGGATCTTCTACTGTAGCTATGTCAATAGTGGGAACAGGTGCCCGCCTTGTGTTAACCACTGAAGAGACATGTCTTTCCACCACCTCACATAGACCTTGCAAAATCGTCTCGTCCAAAGTGTTGCCGGCGGAGACACCGTTGGTACCCTGGATATCTGCAAACCATTCATAGGGGATTAGAAAATCCCTTTCTTGCTGCAAGCTGTATGCTGGGACCCAGGAAAAGGGAAGCTCAGTAAATCTTGTCTTGTTTTCTTCCGGGACGGTTGCTTCTTTGTTGGGGACAAAGAAGAAATAGTCGAAGGGAATGCTCTTGTCGTCTACGTTGTTGTATGTGGCTTTCAGGAAATCGCCTGGCCGGGGTAAATTGGCATAGCTGAAGCGCTCAATCAGTTCCATCAAGGCGCTGGCCTCGGCCTGCTCGGGACTGGAACCCTTGCCCATAGACTGACGCTGGGTGGCATTATTGTCTTCGCCGGCCACACAAACAAAGACTGGAATGCCAAACCGATGAGAATCGACGCGTAAAGTCTGCTTGACTAACCTGAGGCCAACCTGTTTCAACACCTCTTTGACATTTCGCACGGTCTCGCCAGGTGCTAAAACCTTCCCCAACTCGCTGTCGGGACACTTTGATGAACCCTCTAATACGATATTTGATTCTATCTTATCCATGGTCGTAGACCACAGCAGTCCAGCCTGTTCCTGTCATCTTTGAATCTTTGTCGCCGCGTATTAGCATCTCAATCACGCGTTGGCAGCCCCCCCCCACTCAAGCACAAGGCCAACAGTTGCCTGGGGAGAAGCCATCAACTGCCCTAACTTTCCCAGATTATCTTTTTTCCCCCAAGCTCCTCAGCAAGCTTCCAGCGATAATTCTGCCAGAACTCGGTCTCCATCTCCCAGGTTATGTCCTCCGGGTCGAGTATCTGGTGTACCTCTTCGAAGTATTTACGGAATTCGGCTTTTGTGGGAATGTTCAGCACCAGCTGGTCAATCCTTGCCACAGGAAGAAAGTCACAGGGCGTCTCCACGTCATGTATTGACGATATCACATCGCCTCTTCGGTACATTTGGGACTCGCCCAACACGATGTAGATGGTTTCCGGCATCCCCGGATTCTTGAAGTAGCTCACCACACGCCACAACACCTTTGTCTTGCTTAGCTTAATGCCTTCTTCTTGTTCCAAATAGAATTCCTCCAACATCTATCAAGCAGGGAATCTCAGGTGAACCCTGCTCACAGAAAAAGCTTACTACCCCGAAAGACAAAGGAGGTGACCAGCCGCCTGTGGTTGCCCACCTCCTTTGTTCATGCAATTACTTGCTACCCTTTCTTAGGCCTTGAAGTAGTCATCCCGCGGAGCGTAGCCGAATTCATCCTCAGACAAAGGCTCCCAGGGGTCACTGACTTTCCAGCCCACCTCATCCTTCAATCCCGGGAACCAGTGGGGCAAGTATGCCGCTCTTGAAGCTTTACCTCTTGGCGGAAGCTCATCCCACGGAATGTGGGCGTAGAACAGCGTGTAGACGGGGCCAGTTACCGCTCTGTTGGTCTGATGCTGATCCATGATGCAATCCAGAATAACTGGTCCATTCTTCTGAGAGTATGCCATTGCCTCCTTAAGGCTGTCCTTTAGTTTCTCCTCCCTGTTTACGTGCATCCCTCGAGCGCCAATAGAATCCGCAAACTTGGCAAAGTCTATCAGAGGTCTCTCCGGACCTTGCTGCCTCACACCTCTGAATGTCTCGCCTAACCTGTCTTGGTCTCCCAGAATATCCCAGTTAGGACCGTACCAGGGGTATTTCATTCCGGGCATCCAGCCACCGTTGTTAGTTACCAGATAAACGATAGGCAGCTTGAATCTCACTGCTACTTCACAGTCCCAGCCACCGTTCATCATGCCTGAGTCACCCATCAATGGCAGAACCGGGATATTCTCCTCTCCCAGTTCCTGCTGGGCAATGGCCATGCCAATGGCCTGGCCCACGCCATGACCCACACCAGCCTGATCATTGGCGCTAACACATGAAGCCGGCCTGCTGAACTGTAAGTAAGGCATGACGAAATCGGATAGTGTATAGCCGTCTATACATACTCTGGGTTTGTCATCCCATTCCTCGTGACAAACCTCCCTGATTATCTGGGACATGTAACCAAAGTGGATGATGTTGTACTTCCTATACCTGGGATGGTCAGGACCATACATATATGCGTGCGCCTTCCTTTTCTCTATGGCGGCTACCTGTGACGCCTGGCATTTCTTCAACCACTCCTGTGCCTCCAGAGAAGGACCCAGGTTGTTTGCCTTAGCATAGTCCAGGACCTGCCTCAGGGTAACCTTGATAGTGCCCATCAGCACCGCTGGCGACTTGAGATAGGTCCATACTCGCGACTCAGCGTTGGCGAACTGTATTGTTGGTGCCCAACCACCACCATAGGCATCGAAGAAGCCCACCTTCACTCCGACGACAATCATCAGGTCAATCTCGCTCTTGAATGGTGGGTAGCCACGATGATAGTAAGGATGCAGCTCACTAATCAACGCCCTACCTGTTCTTCGGTTGTTGTGTGGAATCTTCCAATACTCGACGAACTCCTTGCACTCCGCACCACAATCCTCCCAGGCAGCATCCTCACCTATAACCAGATAGGGCGCCTTGGCCGCCGCCAGTGCCCTCGCTGCCTTAGCTACCTCCGCTGGGTCGGCAGCATTCGTCAGAGGCTTGCTTGTATCCTCGTATCTCCAAGCCTCAACATAGGCCTCATCCTCCGCAAAGAACCCACCCCAGTAGTGTTTCCTCGCCTCATCTTTCATCAGGAGGGGGTCGCAGTTGATCTCGAAGGCACAGGGCCCTTTGGGTGCTGATTGACACAGCTTACACATCCTGGCCGTGATTTGTTTCACCTGCCAGGGATAAGAAAGACGGTAGGCCCATTTGGTTATGCTCTCGTAAAACTTATAGGCATAGCTTTCCTGTAGAGTATTGCGCAGGTCATCGTGCACCTTTTCATGGCCACCAGCCAGAAATATTATGGGTGAGCAGGACAGCCATGCTTGCTGCATTGCCGAAAAAGCATTAGCAGCGCCAGGACCAACGGTTCCAAAACATACTGCTGTCTTTCTCCCTTGCATCACCTGAGTATAACCTTCCGCTGCATAGACGGCCTGCCCCTCAAAGGCAAAGATGTACTCCTTTATGCCAGCCCTGGACATTTCATCGAGGAAGTGCCACATGTGCCCGCCAGGGCAGCCAAAAGCTGTAGTGACCCCGCCTTCTATCAGTGCCTCGGAAAGCCTCGTTCCCACGCTGGGGAATAGCTCCCTCTCCCCTAGAGGGATTGCCAGCTTCTTTTGTGCCTCGGGATCAAACTCGATCGGCGTTTTTCCGAACACCTTCCCGGGAACCTTCACTTTGCCCCACTTCTCCCCGATTTCCTGTGAGACTTCAGACATAGAACCTCCTTGTTTTATTATTTGTTATTGCCTTGCGCCACTCCAAATCACCACGGAGAAGCACGGCTGGGATGCACCCGTAGTAAACGTGGAACTGGCGGTGACCTACACACAACTTACCCTCGGGAAGAGGCCTTCCCGCTTGCTTTCGTTTTCTAAGAAGCACCTTATGCTGGATTTATCCAAACCCACACTTGCCTTGTAGTGCATTCCTATGTCGTGGTATAGTTAGCCACTAAGCGCCATGCCGATTATAGCATGACTTTAAGGCTATTGTAAATACTAGTTGGGCCAGGCAACACTAAATTATCAAAATTATCGTCGGAAGGAGGTAATCATGGAAAAGGAACTTTCTATTCTAGATAGACTTGGTGTAGATGTTGGCACAAAAAGAAGTCACATGCATACTCTTACCGATGCAGATATTGTGATGTTTTCTGGAATCTCAGGAGACACCAACTACATTCACATGTGTGAGCAATACGCCAAGAAAACCATGTTTGCTGGTAGGATTGCACACGGAATAATAACGCTAGGTTGGATATCAGCCGCCCTGGCTAAGTTTCCCGGGACAGCCATCTACCTCTCCCAGTCAATCAATTTCTTGGCGCCTGTCAGGGTTGGAGATAGCATCACCGCTACTGTTGAAGTAATTGAGGCCAGGAAGGACAAGGGAATTCTGAAGTTGAAGACTACCTGTGTAAACCAGGAAGGTAAGGAAGTAGCTACTGGCGAAGCTGGCCTCAGGCTGTACGAAGCACCAGAGTAAACTCATGTCAAAAGAAGAAAGGGGCTGTGGCTACAAAGCCACAGCCCCCTTTTGTACCTCGAGCTATTTCCCAGTGAATCCTAGCATACGCTAAGGCAAGAGTGTTATCCTTTTTTCTTGGCGGCAACACCTTGTTTTAGGCCGGATACGATTTCCTCTCTGGTTGCTCCTTGCGTGAACACCCCATCAAATCCTTTTTCCTTCAATTCTACGATGTCCCTGGGTGCCATAACCCCCCCGATGAAAAATGCCACCCGCTCTGTCAGCCCTTCGCGCTTGGCTACCTCAACTACTTCGCTGCCAAGACTAAGATGGGCACCTCCCAAAGAGCTCACCCCGACGATGTCAGCATCTTCTTGTATGGCTGCCTTGATTATTTCCTCGGGAAGCGCGTTACCGATATAGACGACTTCCATACCAGCGTCCTTTAATTGATTTGCTACTGTGATAACTCCCCTGTTGTGAACATCCACGCCAAGTTTACTCAATAATACCTTAGTTTTCTTTTCCATCTGTTTCGAACCTCCCATTTTGTCTATGTTCGAAGAGCGAGACTCTTACCAAAGCCCCGCTGGTTTCCACAGACCATAGGCCTGCTTGAATACCTTGAATAGCTCGCCTTCGGAGCAACCTGCCCTGGCACACTCAACAGAATAGGGCACGATATTTTCCTTTCTTTTGCACGCCTCTCCAAGCGCATTGAGAGCGCTACTGGCCTTTTCGTTGTCCCTCTGCGCTCTTAACCTGGCTAATTTGGCCTTCTGCCTTTCCTCCACGCCCTCGGGATAGCGAAAGACATCTATTGGGGGTAGCTCAGCGGGAGATTTGTATATGTTATACCCCACAAGCTTTATGTCCCCTTGTTCAATCATCCTTTGTTCCCGATTGAAATGTTCCGCAACTCTCCTGTGTATCCAGCCTCTTGTTATAGCCGCAACGTAACCACCCATCTTCTCGATTTCATCCACTTCGTCCAGAATTCTTCTCTCAAACTCATCGGTCAGAGCCTCGACATAGAAGGAGCCTCCGAGCGGATCAACCACCTCGGTAACCGCCGTCTCTGCTTGAATAATCTGTTGAGTTCGCAGCGATACCAATGCCGCCTCCTCCGTGGGAACAGAATAGGCTTCATCATAGGAGTCCACATGCAGCGACTGAACCCCTGCGAATATTGCAGACAGGGCCTGAAAAGCCGCTCTAACGATGTTGTTCAAAGGCTCTTGCCTTTGCAAAGAAATGCCAGATGTCTGAACATGGCATCTCATCCACATGGACCTGGCGCTTTTGGCTTCAAACTTGTACTTCATTATCTTGTACCAGAGTCTGCGCACTGCTCTTATCCTGGAAACTTCCTCAAAGAAATCGCTGGCGGGCGACCAGAAGAACGTCAGCCTTTCCGCTATCCAGTCAACATCGTGCCCTCTCCTTAGCAGGTCCTCAAGAGTCAGAATGGCGTTGGCTACCGCTACCGCTATCTCGGTAACCCCAGAGGTCCCGAACTCGCGCAGGTTATAGCCATTATAGGTAATGAAATTGAATCGAGGAACGCTTCCCCTGATAAACTCTATGTTGTCGCATTGTATCCTGAAGCAATCCTCAGGAGGAATGTACTCTGCCCCGCTACGAACTACCTCCTCGAGGGTTATGTCGTTCTGAACGCTGCCGCCTATCTTATCCCAGGAGAGGCCTCTGCGCTCGGCCATGACCAGATACATAGGGAACAGTATGGCGGTATTACTGGGATAGTGGGTCACTAGCGAAACGGTAACTTTGTCAATAGGGACGTCTTTAAACAGCGCCTCCATGTCCTCTACAGAGTCAATGGTAGCCCCGGACATCCCTACCTGACCTTTGGATATGGGGTCATCGGAGTCATACATTTGAATCGTGGGAAGATCGAAAATTATGCTTACGCCTGTGGCACCATGATCGAGCATAAACTTTATTCTCTCGTTAGTGTCCTCTGGACCTCCAAAGCCGGTGAGCTGACGCATGGTGAATTCCCGGCCACGATACATATTGGCATGCACACCTCTGGTGTAGGGCTCGTTGGCCGAGAAGCCCAAATCTTGCATGTAGTCAAGGTCAGGCTTATCAAGCGGAGTATAAAGCATACCTCGAGGCACTTCAGAACCAAGAATTGTATGAGGCGTGACATTCCAGTTTTTTCGGTCTTCCTCGCGAACGGCTGTGTTTTTCCACTGATCGAATTCCTGGCTCAGTTTCTTCAAGACCTCGGGATTATATAAGGGAACCCGCTCTCTCCCGGCCAGCTTTTCCTCCAGGATCTGTTTAGTTGTCTTTTCCTGGCCCATTCTGAAATTTCCTCCTTTCTTTGAATTAGAAATCTGGCGTATTATAGCACTCGTTATCCGCACTAGCAAAGTTGAGAGAATTGGCTCCCCCGGAGCCGTTCAATTCTGACCTATCTCTCGTTTACGTTCAACCCTGACTGAAATGTCACCGTGTTAAGCGAGCCTGCTGGCTTGTGAGCAGCTATGACCAATGTTACAATGAATCGAGAATGTCTTCAACTGCCATAGTTATCAGGGGGGCCAGGGAACACAACCTTAAGAACATTGATGTTGTCATTCCCAGGAATAAGCTGGTGGTCATCACCGGAGTCTCGGGTTCAGGTAAAAGCTCCCTGGCCTTCGATACCATATATGCTGAAGGTCAGCGCAGATATGTGGAATCCCTTTCCGCCTATGCCCGCCAGTTCTTGGGCCGAATGGAAAAGCCTGATGTTGATTATATTGAAGGACTTAGCCCTGCTATCTCCATTGACCAGAAGGGGTCATCTCATAACCCGCGTTCCACGGTAGGCACAGTCACCGAGATATACGATTACTTGCGTCTTCTGTTTGCTCGCGTCGGACAGCCGCACTGTCCCAAATGTGGACGTGAGATTCGACGTCAGACAGTGCAGCAAATCGTAGATGCCATTCGGGGGATACCTGAGGGGAGTCGAATTATGATCCTGGCGCCGCTGGTTAGAGATCGCAAAGGCGAGCATCAAAGGATATTTCAGGATCTGCGAAAAACAGGATTCGTCAGGGTTCGGGTTGATGGGCAGATTCATGATCTATCGGAGGAATTTGAGCTAGATAAGAATAAGAGGCATACCATAGAGGCAGTGATTGACCGACTAGAGATAGCGAAAGATGAAAACACCAGTCGGCTTGCCGACTCCACTGAGACAGCCTTGAAATTAGGCTCAGGTGTAGTGCTTATCTCCATCGTTGGTGGGGAGGAATTGCTTTTCTCAGAGCATTTTGCCTGTGTTTACTGTGGCATTAGCTTGGGGGAATTTGCCCCAAGAACATTCAGCTTCAATAGCCCTCATGGCGCTTGCCCCGCCTGCACCGGGCTTGGCTGCAAGCTGGAAGTTGACGCTGGTTTGGTTATCCCGGATAAGGAACTGAGCTTGGCTGAGGGAGCTATTCAACCCTGGGCAAGAAATGGCACGGTAAGCACCTGGTATAGTAGCATCCTTGAATTCTTGGCCCAGCGTCGTGGCTTTTCGCTATCCACACCAGTTAAGAACCTTACTCCAGGACAACTACATCTGATTCTTTATGGAAACGGCGGGGAGGCCATTCCAGTTACATATGAAGACCGCTATGGCATGAGGCGCCGATATTACACAAACTTTGAAGGCATAATACCACACTTGGAACGCCGCTATCGAGAAACGGATTCCGATGCTGTTCGCACCGACATTGAGCGATATATGTCATCCCACCCCTGTCCTGTATGTCAGGGAAAGAGGCTGAAACCGGAATCTCTAGCCGTCACCATCGTGGGCAAAAATATCATGGAAGTCACTGCCTTATCCATCACGGAAGCTTTGAATTGGGCCGAGGGGCTGAGCTACCAAATCAGCCCTCGTGAGCTTACCATAGCTCATCAGATTATCAAAGAAATCCATGCTCGTCTGGGCTTTCTCAGAGACATAGGTTTGAGCTACTTAACCCTAGATCGTCCTTCGGCTACCCTGAGTGGTGGTGAGGCACAGAGGATTCATTTAGCTACTCAAATTGGCAGTGGGCTCACCGGTGTTCTCTATATTTGCGATGAGCCTACGGTGGGATTACACCCGGCTGATGGCTTCCGCCTCATAACGACGCTGAAGCGCCTCAGGGATTTGGATAACACTGTGATAATTGTGGAGCATGATGAAGCCATGATGAGAGCTGCCGATCATATCGTTGATCTGGGCCCTGGGGCTGGCAAATGGGGAGGAGAAGTTGTAGCCACAGGGACACTGGAAGATATAATGGTTTGCCCTCAGTCAATAACTGGACAATATCTGAGTCGAGTGCGGCAAATTCCCGTGCCATCCGAACGCCGCTCTGGCTCGGGAAAAGAGCTCATAATCAAAGGCGCCAGGGAGAACAACTTGAAGAATATTGACGTCCATATCCCCATAGGGAAGTTCGTCTGTGTCACTGGCGTTTCCGGAAGTGGAAAAAGCTCTCTAACTAATGAAGTACTGTATAAGAACCTGGCGAGGCTTTTCTATCGGTCTCGACAGAGGCCGGGCAAGTGCGAAGGCATTATTGGCACTGAGCATATCGATAAGGTCGTCAATATCGACCAGTCGCCGATTGGCCGTACTCCGCGAAGTAACCCAGCTACCTATACGGGAACCTTCACTCCCATTAGGGAGCTTTTCGCTGCTGTTCCTGAAGCTAGGATGCGTGGCTACTCTCCGGGGCGCTTTTCCTTCAATGTGAAGGGAGGTCGGTGTGAAGCCTGTCAGGGAGCAGGCTATGTTCAAATTGAGATGCAATTCCTGCCTGACGTCACGGTCCCTTGCGAGGTATGCAAGGCGAAAAGGTACAATCGAGAAGCGTTGGAGATCTGCTTCAAGGGGAAGAATATCGCTGAGATGCTCGACATGACCGTGGACGAAGCTTTGGCTTTCTTTGAACACTTTCCTAGAATCAGGACCAAACTGGAGACGCTGCGAGATGTTGGTTTAGGGTACATTTGCCTGGGGCAGCCGGCGCCTACTCTTTCCGGAGGCGAAGCACAGCGAGTGAAATTGGCTACGGAGCTATCCCGCCGCTCTACAGGCAAGACGCTATATATGCTTGATGAGCCAACCACGGGTCTCTCCTTTCCTGATATTGCTTGCCTTTTGCAGGTGCTACAGAGGTTGGTGGATTACGGAAACACGGTAATTGTCATTGAACACCACCTCGACGTAATCAAAAACGCTGATTGGGTTATTGACCTTGGTCCCGGAGCTGGTGACGAAGGTGGCTATATTATAGCCACTGGGACACCTGAAGAAGCGGCATGGAGGGAGAATTCCATCACTGGACAATACCTGCGTGGGATATTGGGAAATACGAGAGAACATGCTTGTAAGGTGTAGAAATGGATAGAGAAGAAGTCCTCAACTCCATCCAGGCCAATGTTCAGGATCAGAACGTGGTGAAGCATATGTTGGCTACGGAGGCAATTATGCGCGCCCTGGCCAAAAGGCTGGGGGAAGACGAAGAGGAATGGGGACTCACTGGGCTCGTTCATGACATAGATGTGGAGCTGGTTGAGGATGACCCCCATAGTCACAGTAAGCTGGGAGCTGACATAGCACGAGAGCTTGGAGCCACTGAGGAAATGGCTCATGCCATTCTGTGTCACAATCAAGCTCACGGCATTCCTCGAGAAACAAGATTGGACAAGGCGCTTTCTTGTGCCGATGCCCTGAGCGCGGATATTACTGATGCCTTGGTTGGTACTGATAGGCCCAAAGGATGGACCACCAAATCGGTTGTGAAGCACTTCCGCGGGAAAGGATTCATAGCAGGAGTCAACCGGGAGCAAGTGGCTCAATGCCGGGAACTTGGACTTGAGCTCGAGGAATTCGTCTCCTTAGGGCTTGAGGCGATAAAAGGCATTGCTGCGAACGGGGGTTCATAGCACGTCTGGCTCAGTATAGCCGCGGCATCGCTTCGGAGGCTTGACATCCCTTATGAGACTTGTCACTATAACTCTGAGGAAGACCCTTCAAATTATGGAGATGCTTCATCAAGGAGAACAGAGTAGAGTAAGGGCAAAGCTAAGCGACGAAGCTATAGCCTTGGCCATGGAAAGTCGCTGGCAAGAAGCAGTGGCGGTTAATACAAATATAATCGAGAGATTCCCTACGGATGTTGAAGCGCATAACCGTCTTGGCAGAGCTTTGACAGAGCTAGGGGAGTTTGCTCGGGCTAGGGGAGCGTATGCGACGGCAGTGGAGCTTGCCCCTAACAATGCTATCGCTAAGAAGAATCTTGCTCGTTTAGCTGCCTTGTCTGAGACCAAGGCGATGCCAGTTAGTGAGCATCGCAGGATAGCCCTTGAGCTTTTCTTGACCGAGATAGGGGAGGGTGGCATAGTTAAGCTCTCTCATCCAGCTCCTTGGGGTGTGCTAGCCAGGATAGCTGTTGGAGATCAAGTGGAGTTGAGGGTAAAGGGTCCAAGGTTAATTGTAGAGGATATCCGGGGGGAGTATTTGGGCGAGATAGAGCCGGAATACGAGGCCCGCCTCATCAAGTCAATAATGAATGGAAGCAAGTATACTGCGGCTATCCTGAATCTGGAAGAAAACGAAATGAAAGTCATCATTAAGAAGCTCTATCAACACCCAGACGAAGCAAGTCATCCAATTTTCCGCGCTAAAACAGGTAAGGATTTTCACCCCTATAACCGAGACAGCCTTCTTAGGCCCTACTTCGCCTGGGAGGAAGCCCCTGAAGAGGAGGAAGAAACCTTAGCAGAAGGCTCCCCTATCGTTCAAGATACTTCAGAGGAGGAATAGTGGAAACTGGCACAGTAAAGCTCGTGGCTATTGAAGATGAGATGAAGAGTTCCTACTTGGACTATGCTATGAGTGTCATTGTCTCGCGGGCTTTGCCTGATGTGCGTGACGGCCTAAAGCCAGTGCAGAGACGCATTCTGTATGCTATGGATGGGATAGGCCTACGGCATAATAGCCCATCAAAGAAAAGTGCCCGAATAGTGGGTGAGGTTCTGGGGAAATACCATCCCCATGGGGATGCTTCCGTATACGATGCTATGGTGCGTATGGCACAAGATTTTTCCCTGAGATATGTCTTGGTTAAGGGCCAAGGCAACTTCGGTAGTGTTGATAATGACCCACCGGCGGCAATGAGGTACACCGAAGCTAGACTCACGGAAGTTGCCCAGGAAATGCTAGCTGATATAGAGAAAGATACCGTGGACTTGGTTCCCAATTTCGACGATTCTCTGAAAGAGCCCTCTGTATTGCCAGCCAGGCTGCCCAACCTATTGGTCAATGGGTCCTCGGGTATAGCTGTAGGCATGGCAACCAATATCCCGCCTCAGAACCTGGGTGAGATATGTGATGCCCTTGATTATCTAATCGATAACCCACAGTGTACAGCGGATGAGCTAATGTGTTTTGTCAAGGGACCGGATTTCCCCACCGGAGGGGTGATTCTGGGTGAGCAAGGTATTAGAAATGCCTACGCTACGGGGGAAGGGAAAGTCATAGTTCGAGCCAAAGCAACCGAAGTGACTTCGAAGGGAGGTGGGAGGCAAATAGTTGTCACTGAGCTTCCGTATCAAGTAAACAAGGCGGCTTTGGTGGAGCGGATAGCTGCACTGGTGAAGGGTAGGAAAATCGAAGGGATAGCCGAAGTGCGTGACGAATCGGATAGGGAAGGCATGCGACTTGTCATTGAACTCAAGAAGGAATCACAGACTCGTCAGGTGCTTAACAATCTCTATAAGAACACCTCAATGCAATCCGCCTTTTTCATTAATATGGTTGCTCTAGTTGATGGTCAGCCAAAACTGATTGACCTTAAGGAAGCCTTAGCCTGCTACATTGATTTTCGTCGCGAGGTTGTCACCAGGCGTTGCAGGTTCGAGCTTCAGAAAGCTAGAGAGAGGGCGCATATCCTGGAAGGGTTCAGGATTGCCCTTGCTAGCTTAGAGCGAGTGATTAACATAATCCGACAGTCTGAGACAGTCGACTCTGCCCGCGCTGAATTGCAAGCAGCTTTTGATCTATCATCCATTCAGGTTCAGGCTGTACTTGACATGCCCCTTCGCAGGCTGGCGCATCTAGAGCAGCAGAAGATAACCGAGGAATATGCTGATCTATCAAGGAACATTTTGTATCTAGAGGATGTGCTGGCAAATTCAGAAAAGCTGTTGTCTCTTATTAAACAAGATATCGTCGAATTGAAATCCAAGTATGGTGATGCTCGACGTACTCGAATTTGCGAGGAGGAAATCGCAGAATTCCGTAGAGAGGACCTTGTTTCTCACCAGCAGATGGTAGTTACCTTGAGCGACCAGGGGTTCATAAAAAGGATTCCTGCTACTACTTACCGCCTGCAGCACCGTGGGGGGAAAGGCGTCATGGGAATGGCTATGCGGGAGAGCGATTTTGTAAGTCACCTCGTGGTGGCAGACACACACGACAATTTGCTTTTCTTCACTAAGCGAGGGAAGGTTTATCGCCTGAAATGCTACCAGATACCTGAGGGTACATCTCGCACCACTAAAGGCACAGCGCTGGTTAACATGCTCCCTATCGACCTTAAAGACGAAGTAACTGATCTATCGGTGATAACAGATTTTCCCAGCGATATGTTCTTGGTAATGTCTACCAGAAGAGGGCAAATAAAAAAGACCCGTCTACATGAGTTTTCCTCGATAAGAAGAAGTGGTCTTATTGCTTTCAGACTCACTGATCAAGATGAGTTGGTGGCAGCAAGCGTGGTTGCCGATTCGGACGAGGTCATTTTGGTAAGCCAAAGTGGGCAGGCGGTCAGATTTAGGGTTGGGAGCTTGAGGATTGCGTCTCGAGCCAGTGGTGGAGTTCGAGCCATTCGTTTGAGGAATGACCAAATAATCAGCATGAGCACTGTCTTTCCGGATGCTCATCTGCTTACAGTGACCCAAAACGGCTTCGGCAAGTCGACACCCATAAGAAATTACGCGATCCACAAGCGTGGCGGCAAAGGAATACAGGCTCATAAACTCAACGAGAAAACAGGCAAGATCGCTGCATGCAAACTCATTTCACCCAACGGGCATCTATTGATGGTATCAACTGGAGGCAACATAGTGTGTATTCCCATGGAACAAGTGCCGATCCACCGTAGGAATAGTCGGGGAGCACGCTTAATGTCATTAGCTGAAGGAGATAGCATACTTTCCATCGCCACCCTAGATCAGCTTGTCTAGGCTTCGCCCGTGAGATCTTGCGCCGAGCAAAGTGAAGGGGGCGGAGTTTCTTTGCGCTCGGAGGCTGCAAGGGGCATTCTAGGGGAGAAATATGGGGGACATTTTTCGGCAGCTAGGTTTGACTTTCACTCCCCTCTTTGTAGCCATGGATTCCGTTGGGAATTTGCCCGCACTCATTGCCCTGACTCGAGACATGACAACTTCACAGCGGAGCGGCACGGTGCGCTCGGCGATGCTCACTGCTTTTGCCTTGGGCTTAGGGTTCATTATCATTGGCCAGGCTGGTTTCCAATTCCCGGGCACATTGAGGTAGCTGATTTTTTGGTAGCTGGTAGCAGTATTCTGCTGGTTTTGTCCATCAAGGATTTGGTACCGGAAGAATGATAGAAATCAAGGACTCGTCAACCGCCGAAGCTGTAGGAGTCGTCCCCCTTGGCACGCCACTAATGGCCGGGCCGGCAGTGCTTACTACTCTTCTGCTGCTTATTGACCAGTATCCTGTTGTCATCGTCATAGGTTTCTTTGTTATCGATTTAATGATAAACCTGGCTTCTCTTCAGGCAATGTAATCGAGTGGTAGGTTTTCTGGGTAAGAACGGGGTCACGGCTATATCCAAAATAGTCAGCTTGCTCCTGGCTGCCATTGCGGTAAAGCTGATTCGCCAGGGTGTTGTCACGTTTCTGGGATAGCTTACCCATCATTTATTGAAATCAAGTATAATAGTGCGAAGGAGGCGCGAAAGATGATATTGCGAGGAGAGTGGGCTGAAGTCGTTATTAACATGCAGAGAGACATGGGGCGGGTGATGGATGACGTTGCCAGTCGCAAACCACCGGCAGTCCGTTTCTCTCCCAGAACCTGGCAACCAGCTATCGATGTTTACGAGACTGACAATGATGTAGTGGTTCTTGTTGAGTTGGCGGGGGTTAAGCAGGATGAAATTGAGGTAATCGTTAACAACAATATCCTTACTATCAAAGGTGAGAGAAGGGATAGTAAGCGAGGTATAAAGCGAACTTATTCCCAAATGGAGATTCTGTGGGGGTCTTTTCAGCGAGAGATCCCCTTGCCTGTAAGTGTGAATACCAATCAGGTTAAAGCCTTTTATGAAAACGGTTTTCTGGAGGTCATCTTGCCTAAGCTAAACGAGGAAAAACCTTACCATATAGGTATAAAAGTCAGTTGACTGGGGAGCAGGAGTGGCTATTACACAAGAAACGAGAGAGACTATGGGTAAGTTCCGTATACCCGAAGAACTGCCCATCTTTCCCAACAATGAAGCCGTAGTCTATCCCTCTCTCATTGTTCCGTTGGGCACAAAGGATGAGAGGGTAATCAAGCTCATAGACGAGGCTGCTGCTGGTGACAAGATCATTGGCTTCTTCACACAACGGACGGGATCCAAAGAAGGTCCTCCCGATAGTCTGCACTCCATAGGCACCGCTGTCCTCATTGCTCGGATGCTCAAGTTGCCTGATGGCTCCATTCATGTCTTCTTGCAAGGCCTCTCGAGAATTAGACTAAAGGAAGTTAGCCAGATTGAGCCATACCTGAAGGCCAAGGTCGAGGTGGTTGAGGACAAGGTAGAGAAGACCACAGAGCTTGAAGCTCTTGTCAGGAATCTAGCCGGCCTTTTTCAAAGGGTTGTTGAGCTAGCGCCCAATCTGCCCAGCGAATTAAATATCGCAGTGTTCAATATACCCGAACCTGGGAGCTTGGCTGATTTTATCGCTGCCCACATTAACCTCAAGCTGGAGGAAGGACAGGAAATTCTAGAGACAATTGACGTTGCTGAGCGAATAAGAAAGCTAACTACGTTTGCCAGCCGGGAGTTGGAGGTCTTGGAGTTAGGAAGCAAAATTCAGTCTCAGGCCAAAGAGGAGATGACTAAAGCGCAACGCGAGTTTTACCTTCGAGAGCAATTGAAAGCTATACAGAAGGAATTGGGAGAGGCTGACGAGCGGACCTTGGAAATGAACGAGCTCAGAGAGAACATTGTTGAGGCAAAGTTATCTGCTCAAGCCAGCAAAGAGGCAGACCGGGAGCTTGACCGCCTGGGCAAAATGCCGCCAGCGGCTGCCGAATACACTGTATCCCGTACTTACCTCGATTGGCTGATCAATCTTCCTTGGTCAAAAAGCACTGAAGATAATTTGGATATTGCTCGAGCTTCAGGCGTTCTGGATAAAGATCACTACAACCTGAACAAGGTGAAGGAAAGAATACTGGATTATCTTGCGGTGAGGAAGTTGAAGCCCGATATGAAAGGGCCTATTCTGTGTTTTGTCGGACCTCCAGGGACAGGCAAAACTTCGGTAGGGCAATCTATAGCTCGTGCTTTGGGAAGGAAATTTGTGCGCATCTCCCTAGGTGGCATCAGGGATGAAGCGGACATCCGCGGGCATCGCCGCACATACGTAGGCGCTTTGCCCGGAAGGATTATTCAGGGGCTTCGTCGTGCTGAGTCTAATAACCCTTTATTTATGCTCGATGAGATTGACAAACTGGGTATTGATTTCAGAGGCGACCCTGCTGCCGCCCTTCTCGAAGTTCTCGACCCGGAGCAGAACTCCTCTTTTGTTGACCATTACCTTGATGTGCCCTTTGACTTGTCCAAGGTCATGTTCATCACCACAGGTAACATCGTAGACCCCATTCCTCCAGCCCTGCTGGACAGAATGGAGGTAATTGAGCTGCCCGGCTATACTGAGGATGAGAAGCTCCATATCGCTAAGCAGTTTCTTATTCTCAAGCAGCTCAATGAGAATGGGCTGACTCCGCAGCAGCTTGATATTGGCGATGAAGCTGTGCTTGCCATTATCAGGAACTATACGAGGGAAGCGGGATTGAGAAATTTGGAACGTGAAATTGGAGCTATCTGTCGCAAAGTTGCCCGCCAGGTAGCTGAGGGAAAGGAAGAGCCGACCACGGTTACCCCGGATAAGCTCCATGATTACCTTGGAGCTAAGAAATTCCATTACCAAACAGCAGAGGAAGCTGACGAGGTCGGTGTAGCTACCGGGTTGGCATGGACTCCAACGGGAGGCGATATCATCTTTGTTGAAGCTACGCTGGTTCCTGGGAAGGGCAATCTCACTCTTACTGGTAAGTTAGGCGATGTCATGCAAGAGTCGGCAAAGGCGGCCCTTACCTATGCCCGCTCTCTGACTGCTCTTCACAAGCCTCAACTAGATGTTCCCACTAGCTTCTATGAAGACAATGATGTCCATGTTCACGTGCCTGCCGGAGGTATACCGAAGGATGGGCCTTCAGCCGGCATCACTATGGCTGTGGCCCTGATTTCAGCTGTGACGGGGCGTTCGGTAAGCAAAGATATTGGTATGACCGGTGAGATTACACTAAGGGGCAAGATACTCCCCGTTGGTGGTATCAGGGATAAGGTATTGGCAGCTCACCGTGCTGGACTCAGGAAAGTAATCTTACCGAAGGAGAACGAAAAAGATTTAGAAGAAGTTCCCCAGCAGGTTAAGGAAGAGCTTCAATTTATTTTTGCAGATAGAATCGACGAGGCACTTGAGGCTGCCTTAGGGGATTCACGGGAGGTGCTTTAGAGTGAAGCTGATTTTGGTTTCCGGAGCCGGGGGCACGGCGGAATTCTGGCAGTATCAAACAGAGTACTTCCCCAACGCTGAAGCTATCAATCTCCCGGGTCACCCTGACGGCGAGCTTTGCACCAGCATTGAGGATTACACCGATTGGCTGTGGGGCTACATCCTCAACCAAGGATATTCACTACCAGTTTTGGTGGGTCATTCGATGGGCGGAGCAATTGTCCAGATGTATGCTCTGAAATACCCTAAAGATATCTCGGGGCTAGTCCTTATTGGCACCGGTGCCCGGTTGAGAGTGGCTCCCCAAATTCTCTCCCTAGTTCAGGAGGGCATTGAAAATCGTTCTGTTTGGGTGCAAAATTTTCTCGAAGTCCAATTGAGTCGTATTGCCCCGGTGATGAAGAAAAAATTGATAAACAAATCACTTGAACTTGGGGCCAAAGTGCAGCTAAGCGATATGCTTTGTTGTGATGGGTTTGACATCATGGATAGAGTTCATCAAATTGAGGTTCCCACCTTGATCCTATGTGGCAGTGAGGATGAGATGACGCCGCCAAAGTACACTTCTTACTTGGCTGCTAGAATAAAAGGGTCGAATCTGACCGTCATCGATGGTGGCACTCACTATGTTTTCGCGGAAAAAGCGGAGGCTGTTAACCAGGCAATCGAGCAATTTGTAAATAGCCTTTAACATGGAATCTCGCTTAGCATGTTATGTTTATGCTGGCAACTCGCTTGCCACCTTTGCAACCCACAACTGTTGCATTTCCCGTAACGGCAATCTGGAGTCTCTTTTCCTTGCCAAAGATTGTCGTATTCCCTTCTAAGGAATTCAGTGGTAACCCCGACATCAATGTGGTTCCAGGGTAGAAGTTCATGTAAGGATCGCTCCCGATTAGCATAGAAAGCAATATCAAGCCCAGATTCCTCAAAAGCCTCAAGCCACTTCTGATAGTGGAAGTGTTCGCTCCAAGCGTCAAACCGGCAGCCTAGTTGCCAAGCTCGAAATATGACTTCTCCTAATCGGCGATCACCGCGAGATAGAGCTGCCTCAAGTCTGCTAGCTTTGGGATCGTGCCAGGACATTTTGATTTGCTGTCGGCGCAGCTTTTGCTGTAATAGCTCACGTTTATGAGTTAGTTGCTCTTCATCCTCTTGTGCCAGCCATTGAAAAGGGGTATGAGGCTTAGGAATAAGGGGTGACAAGCCAATCCTTAGCGTGGGACGCTTCCTATCATCTCTTCGCAAATGGAGTATTTTGTGCGCCAACATAGCAATGCCTTCTATGTCATCCATTGCTTCCGTAGGCAATCCGATCATGAAATAGAGTTTGATGCTTGCCACACCTTTGTCAAAAAGGCTAGCCATGATATCCAATATCAGTTCCTCGGATATGCTCTTGTTAATGACGCGACGCAATCTTGCGCTTCCAGCCTCGGGAGCGAAAGTCAAATTGATTTTGCCCTGGGGCAACAACGAATCTACCAGTCGGGTTACCTTCTCGTCTAATCGAAGGCTAGGCAAGGACAACATGAGACCATCCTTATAGTGCTGCTGTGACAGGTCTTTGATGAGCTCTTCGATGTGTGGATAATCTCCAGTGCTTAAGGAAAGCAAAGATATCTCGCCGTAACCACAATTGGCGCAGATCTTATTTGCCTCATCTATTGCCTCTTCTCGCCCGCGTTCTCGCACCGGTCGATAGGTCATCCCAGCCTGACAGAAACGACAGCCTTGAGTGCAGCCTCGTTGAATTTCCATAGCGCCATGGTCATGCACTACTTCTATATAAGGGACGACAGGTTTACTGAAGTGAGGTGGAAGCTTAGTCATTATCCTGCGTTCGATCTTTGGTGCAGCTCCAGTTGTCTTCGGCACAAAGGTGGCTGTCTTGCCGTCTTTTTCATAATTGACCTCGTAGAAACTGGGGACGTAGACACCTTTAAGTTTGGCAGCCTGCGTTAATAGCTGCCTTTTATCTGCCCTATACGCCCGGAAGACTTCGAGTAGCTCGAGCATTATTTCTTCCCCTTCACCGATTGCGAACAGGTCAATGAAATCAGCCATTGGTTCAGGATTAAGAGCGCAACCACCCCCGGCTATTACTAAAGGATAAGGATATTCCCTCTGAGAGCTAAACAAGGGGATCCGAGCCAGGTCGAGGATGTTAATAACATTGGTATAGGTAAGCTCATAGCCCAGAGAGAAGGCGATTACGTCAAATTGCTTTAGTGGGCGTTTGGATTCGAGGCTAAACAACGGAATGTCTTGTTTCCGTAAGACTGCCTCCATATCGACCCACGGGGCATAAACCCTTTCTGCCAGAACATCTACCTGACTATTGAGTATTTCGTAGAGGATAGGCAATGCCAAGTTTGACATCCCAATGTCATAGATGTCGGGATAGCATAGTACAATTTTGGTGGGGATACTGTCCCAGTCTTTGGTAACGCTGTTCCATTCGCCGCCCACGTAGCGAGCAGGTCTGGAGACTTGGTTCAAGATGCTACCAAAGCCGTTCATCCTGTGATTCGTTGGCTTGAGCATTATAGCCCGTCCAGGGTTCTGCCTTCAAGAATGGGGGGGGGCTCTTAGCCATCGGTGGTAAGACCTCCTTCCTTTTATTCTCTTTGCTTCGGGATTCTTACCACCTTATCACCTTTCCACACAAATCAGTATAGAGCCATACTGGTGTGTCGTAACTCTTTGATAATGTCCTCTAGGGAACTCGATAGAAGTGTCCTCTTTCCGAGAAAAGTGGTAAAGAAAAGGCAACTCGAAAGGAGGTGCCTGAATGGAAGGAGGA
>Ga0209986_10001311_pt1 | contig 23846 bp, 29 predicted proteins | sample BlataG_FD_183168 | JGI IMG/M metagenome (GOLD analysis project Ga0209986, IMG submission 183168) | Deep subsurface microbial communities from Black Sea to uncover new lineages of life (NeLLi) - Black_00105 metaG (SPAdes) (version 2) | ecosystem: Environmental > Aquatic > Marine > Oceanic >... | reverse complement strand
AAGAGGAACCCAAAGGTTCTGGCTTTTACCTGCCCAATGATGCTCTTGGCAATGCAGCTAAGCTCAATACATGTGATGGCTTCTGGGAGGTGATGAAGTGGGCCGGTGATATTGCCGGCGGATTTGCAGTAACCATGCCATCTGAGAAAGACCTGGAAAATCCTGTAACGAAACCTTTGATAGAGAAGTATCTGAAGACGCGTGGCTCTGCCCAGGATAGGATGCGAATGACCCGGTTCTTGCAGAACTGGATAGCTGGTCTTCACGGAGTGGGCACCTGGCATGGGGCAGGTCCTCGTCAAAATCAGATGATGATGCTCTACAGGGACACAGACCTGGAGAAGAAGAAACAAATGGCTAAAGAACTGGCAGGATTGAAAGGCTAATGTATTTTGCCCGGGGGTATAAGTGATTCCACGAAAAGTAGAGAAGCCCTGGGGATACGAGCTGATCTATGCTGAGACTGAGAAATATGTCGGGAAAGTGATTTTCGTCCGGAAGGGTGAGCAGCTCAGCTTGCAGTACCATAAGATCAAGGACGAAACGATGTACTTATATCGGGGAAGAGCTAAGCTGGAAATTCAAGATGCTAAGGATCAGAGCCAGATTATAGAACTCTCCCCAGGCGAGTCCTACCATATTGAGCCGGGCTGCCGGCATCGAGTAATAGCAGTTGAAGACTGCGAGATTCTGGAGGTTTCCACAGCTGAATTGGACGATGTCGTAAGGCTGGAGGATAAATACGGCAGGGTATAGCGCCTTCTGAAACTAGATGCCTACTAGTCTCTTCCCTTCATCCAATAGCCCTCTTACCCTTTGCAAGCTTTCAGCTTCAGCATAGAGCCGAAGTAATGGCTCAGTGCCCGAAAAGCGAATAAGTAGCCAGGACCCGTCAATGAGAAAGAAACGAAAACCGTCAGTCGTATCCAGCCTGGATACCTTAGCTCCGGCCATAGTATCTGGAGAGCTGGAACTAAGCCGCCGTGATGAAGCTTGACGCTTAGCTTTAGAAACATGATAGTCTACGCGCTCGTAATAGTGAGGGCCGACTTTGCTATAAAGGGAATCCAGAAGCTGCGACGGAGTTTTGTGGGTTTTTGCCATAAAGTCAAGGAAATAGAGCCCTGCAAGGATGCCATCTCTTTCTGGAATATGGCCGCGGAAACCATAGCCGCCGCTTTCCTCGCCGCCAATAATTGCATTCTGTTGTACCATTATTGGGGCCACATATTTGAAGCCTACAGATGTTTCATAAACGGGAACATCGAAGATTTCCCCGAGCCTGGAAATCATTTCAGTAGATGTTAGCGTTTTGATCATGGCACCTCGCTCACCGCGGATCTCCAACAGATACAGACATAATAGGGCGAAGACTTGATGCTGATTCAGGAATTCTCCCCTTTCATCTATGATGCCGATCCGGTCAGCATCTCCATCCAGGGCTAAGCCAACGTGGGCTTCCTTCTCGACAACCAGTCGTGCAAGCTTGGTCAGGTTTCTGGCAATTGGCTCAGGCTGAATTTCGGGAAACGAGGGATTCCTCTCGGCGTTGATTTCACTGATTTCCATGTTTCCATCCCGAAGAAGTGCCTTGAAATAGCCTGCGCCCGCTCCATACATTGGGTCAGCGATTATCCTTAATTTCTGGCGTCGTAGCTCATCCATATCGACAAGCTGATTTATCTGCCTGAGGTAGGCAGGGGATGGGTCCAGGTAATCAACAAGACCTTTCTTTACAGCTTTCTCCAAGGTAAGCGTTCTTGTGTGCTTGCTACCAACAATGGCGGCAATGTTTTTTTCTATTTGGCCGGTAACCTCATTCGGGGCACTGGCGCCCCCTTGGGATTTGTACTTGAATCCATTCCACGATGCGGGATTATGGCTTGCGGTTATTACAATGGCGCCAGCAGCTTTGGTAGCAGAGACAGCATAACTCACCACCGGAGTTGGAGCAGCTCTAAGACACAAGTGTGCCTTAATGTCATTGCCAGCAATCACCTCGGCAGCAGCAGCAGCAAAATCCTCAGAAGCGAAACGAGTGTCATAGCCGATGACTAGTCCTCGCCCACCGAGTCCGCTTTGCTTAACATAATCGGCTACCCCTTGAGCACAGATACGGACATTATCAAAGGTGAAATCCTCAGCAATAATTGCCCTCCAGCCATCAGTGCCAAACCTAATCGCAGTCTGTGGCATGATAACGCTCCTTCCCTGCCTTCATATGATTTACTAGAAGTGACTGTGTCATGTCAGTGCGAGGAGCGTAGCGCCGAAACAACCCTGGGGCAGGGTGGGAGGGATTGTTTCGCTTCCCCTTCGCTACACTCAGCCCTTTGGCTCGTCGCAATGGCGGAAAAACTGTGCCATCATTGTACAGTCAACTATAGATTATAGCAGAGTAAAGCATATCGGAATCTACCTCCAATTAAGGTGCTTTTGTTTTGGTTTAGGAGGAGTAGCAACTGACAGAGGACGGTGCAGTGCTACAGGATCTGCAGTCCCTTAACTACGTCGTTAAGGTCATCAAACGGTGTGCAGGGGATATTTGCCTTGTTGCAGTACCGTAAGAGTTCACCGCAGGCGAAAATGTGGGCAGCCAATTGTGCCGCGCCTATGTCGGACACACCGTTCCCCACATATATTATGCGGTAACCTTCACCCAGGAAGAGCTTGGCATAGGCTTCCTTAAACCCGTCGTTCAACAGATTGCCATTTGGATCTACATACTGAACTTGGATGCCGTCAGGGTGAAACTCAGTCCGGGCAGCAAATACTTCGACATCATCTATACCAACGTGCCGCAAAATCTCCTTTATGTAGAAGTCCAGGCCATTGCTTACGATGACCAGACGAAATCCATTCCTACTGCAGTGGTTAACTAGTCTTTGCAATCCATCTCGTGTCTTTGCCTTCCTTCTGGTGAGTTCAATCATGGCCTGTTCGGAAGCCTTTACCATGGCAAAGGCTTTCTGGTTGAAACAGCCCACAGAAATCTTGCCCTCGCGATGTTCCGCCAACAACTGCCTCCAATCGCCGTTGGCAAAGGCATCCAATATTGAAAAACTGACGTCTTCCTCGGTGATGGTACCATCGAAGTCGCACTGCACTAAGGTCTTGGGTTTCGAGACTTGACTCACTTCATACTCCCGCCTCAGCCCGCAAGATTTCTATCTTGTCTGTTTTTTCCCAAGGGAGATCAAGGTCTTCTCTGCCGAAGTGCCCATAAGCGGCAGTTTGGCGATAGATGGGGCGGCGCAAATCTAAGGTCCTTATTATGGCTTCAGGACGAAAGTCGAAGTGTTTCTTGACCAGGTCCAATATCATTTCATCGGGGACCTTGCCCGTGCCAAAGGTTTCGACGGATAGTGACAAAGGGTGCGCCTTTCCTATAGCATAGGCGACCTGAAGTTCAAGATAATCAGCGAGCCCGGCAGCTACTATGTTCTTAGCTGCGTATCTGGCCATATAGCTGGCAGATCTATCTACCTTCGTTGGGTCCTTACCCGAAAAGCAACCGCCACCATGTGGACAGGTACTGCCATAGGTGTCAGCTATGACTTTCCGCCCTGTGAAACCGGTGTCACTCACGGGGCCGCCAATAACAAACTGCCCAGCGCTATTGATGTAGAATTTGGTCCCGGCATCTACTAGATTGGCAGGGATAACTTTCTTGATCACGTGCTTGCCGAGTTCATACTCAATGATATTGCGCTCTACGCCGGGGTCATGGTGGGCACCGAGAACAACGCAAACAACTCTTTTCGGTATGCCATAACTATATTCAATGGTCACCTGGGATTTACCATCGGGCCGAAGATAGGGAATGGTTCCATCTTTCCTTACCTGAGCCAGCCTGCGGCACAATTTGTGTGCCAGTGTAATAGACAAAGGCGTCAGTTCCGGTGTCTCTTTGCAGGCAAAGCCAACCATCATCCCCTGGTCGCCAGCACCGGTTCGATCGAGAATGTCATTGGTTGCCTCTCCTGCTCTTGTTTCTAAAGATTGGCCTACCCCGGCGGCAATATCGCTTGACTGCTCCTTAATAGATACCAGAACGCCACAGGTTTGGTAGTGGAAGCCATACTCAGGGCGCGTGTAGCCCACTTCCCCCACTATCTGACGGACAATACTGGGGATTTCTACATAGCAGCCGCAGGTGATTTCGCCCATGACTATCACCATTCCCATGGCGACGGAAACTTCACAGGCGACCCGAGCAAAGGGGTCTTTCTCCAGTATGGCATCCAGGATGCCATCAGCTATCTGGTCACATAGCTTGTCCGGATGCCCTTCGGTAACGGACTCCGAAGTCAGTAGCATTGACGGTGAGTTCATGAAACTGCTCATTCTTTTCTCCTTAATTCCTATTTCGGATTTACCGAGTTGTCACTCTCTTGGCTGGGTGCTCTGCCAGCCTCCGGCGCCAGCTTTTCCATCAAGTTCGTCATCTCTGTTGTCAATTCCGTGACTAGAGGCACAAATGTTCCCTTTTCTGGGAATAATGGCTTACGTTCCACTCTCCCAACTCTCAAGATATTCGTTTTGCTCCTCAGTCAAGGAGTCAATAGTAATTCCCATGGCGGCGAGTTTCAGCCTCCCCACCTCTTCATCAATTTCCTGAGGGACAGAATATACTTCTGGTTCAAGCTTTCCTCTCATTTTGGCAAGATACTCCAGGCATAGTGCTTGGTTGGCGAAGCTCATATCCATAACGCTGGCTGGATGTCCTTCAGCAGCAGCCAAGTTGATAAGCCTTCCTTCACCTAGCAGGTGAATACGTTTCCCATCGTGTAAGGTATATTCATCTACAGATGGGCGCACTCGCCTTTTCGATTTGGCCATGCTTTCCAGGGCGGAGATGTTAATCTCCACATTGAAGTGCCCACTGTTAGCCAGAATGGCTCCATCCTTCATCTGTAGGATGTGTGCCTTATCAATGACATTCTTATCTCCAGTGGCAGTGATAAAGATTTCCCCTATCTTGCAGGCCTCGATTGACTTCATAACCTGATAACCATCCATAGCTGCTTCCAGAGCAAGAATGGGGTTAACCTCGGTGACCATAACTTGCGCTCCCAGTCCCTGAGCCCGCTTGGCTATCCCTTTGCTGCACCAGCCATAGCCGCAAACCACTACCTTCCTTCCTGCCCATAATATGTTGGTGGCTCGGGTGATGCCATCAATTGTGCTTTGCCCTGTTCCATATCTGTTATCAAAGAAATGCTTGGTTTGCGCATCGTTGACGGCAATAATGGGGTAACCAAGTTTCCCGGCCTTTGCCATATTCCGCAGTCTAATAACCCCTGTGGTAGTCTCCTCAGTGCCCCCGAATACATCATACTCAAATTCAGCTCGTTTCTGGTGAAAGGTGGAAACCAGGTCAGCACCATCGTCCATGGTGAGATGTGGTTTATGCTCTAAGGCAGTGATAATGTGTCGATAATAAGTTTCATTATCCTCACCCTTTATGGCATTGACCGGGATGTCATAGTCCACCAAGGCAGCAGTGACATCATCTTGAGTGCTCAAGGGATTGGAGGCACACAAAACTAAATCAGCGCCTCCCTCCTTTAGAGCTAGAGCCAAATTGGCTGTCTCTGTGGTGACATGGAGGCAGGCTGAAATGCGGACTCCCTCAAGGGGCTTCTCTTTGGCAAATCTCTGCTCTATTATCCTGATTACCGGCATTTCCTTGCCAGCCCATTCGATGCGAAGCTTGCCTTCCTCAGCCAGCGTGGGGTCTTTAATATCATAATTCTTCATCTTCGTAACTCCATGAGAGTAGCGCTACCCGCTAGCATCACAGTGGCAATGATTGCGATGCCTATATTCGCACCCCCGTCCGGAAACACGTTCACTATGATTGCTGTGATAGCTATGAGCGTAATCACTAACCATTGCCTCAACTTGTACCTCCTAACAGTTCACTCCAAATCATTTCCACAATCATGCCTGTGGCTGGAGAGAACTCCATCTTCTATTGCCTGAACTGAGCAGCGACCCAATCGGGTATGCTCACCGTGCCCATAAGAATGGGTTTCTGATGACAATCACTGCCCCCGGTCATAATCAGACCGTGCTTCTTAGCGAACTCGATGTAGTGGGCAGTGGTCTTGGCATCGTTTCTTGAATGCCAGCACTCGACACCATCGATGTATTCCAGCATGTGTCTTTCTATAATCTTCGTCTGTTCGTCCAGATCATGCGTTATGCTTATTAAGGATGTCCCGTTCCGATCATTGGGGTGTGCATGCACCAGTATGCCGCCAGCGTTTCTGACTAATCTTGATGCTTCGGCCAGGGAAAGCGGATACTTGGCGACATCGCACTTGACCAAATACTTGTCAAATGCCTCTTGGTTATCCTTCACGATCCCTTTTTGTACCAGGTAGTTCGCTATATGGGGACGTCCAAATACGCCGTCAACACTATCTTGTATGTTCTTCAGGTCTTCCTCGGTGAACCTTTCGATGCCCTCTTGGTCGAACTCAGCGTTCAGTTTCTCTAGAATCTGGCGCGCCCTTCTTTCTCTATGTTGCCTTATCAGTTCAAGCGTATTTCTCAGCTCCTCATTGCCAATATCATACCGGTATCCCAGAAAATCCAGGGAAATAGCTCTATCCCCGTTAGGATACTGGAATGTTACATTCAATTCTACCCCTGCGATGTAGGAGATGTTGTACTGGCTTGCCAGCTCGATAGCTCTTTCTTGACAACTGATGGAATCGTGGTCAGTTGTCGACATTAAGTCGATTGTTCTATGTTTCGCTTCTTTGAAAACTTCTTCGATAGAGAGGTTACCATCTGAGCAGGTCTTGGTATGGATGTGTAGATCTATCTTCATTTCTACCGCTTTTCCACATTCGTGACATACCAGTCTTCGGGCGCGTCGCATTCGGTATCAACAACAATGTGCATCATATCCAGGTCTGGGTTCAGCCGCTTTAGATCGTCCAGGTCTACCTCTTCGAACTTCTTCTTATTGTTAAGGTAGGCCTGTTCGCTAAGGGCGTTTGATTCATAATCCTCCTTGGTCCGTCTTAGTATCCGTGATATGGCTGCCTCCTGCGGACAGTGGGTTTGAAGGATGACAAACGTCTTATTGTGTTTGGCTGCTATTGCGGCAGCCCGCCTTCTCAATGACTGGCTGATGAAGGTTGCATCAAGTATCACACTCTCGTTCTTATTAAGAGCCTCGTCTGCCTGTCTGAATGTCTCATCATACACCGTCGTTCTTTTGTCCATATTCGCGGCGACCTTTTCATTGAATATATCCTCACCTTTGAGCACCTCTCTCCTTATTAGATCTGTTCGAAGGATTGGATAACCCTTAATCTTCGAGGCTTCCTCAGCCGTCTCAGTTTTCCAGGTACCGGGAAGACCACAGGTGATAAGCAAAACGCCAGCGCCCAATTCGCTTTCTATGAATTTCGCGAATGGCTCCTTCAATTTGCCGGCTCCTTACTCATCGATTTGATAACGTTCCCAACGCAAAAGAAGTGTTTGCGTAGCCAAAATCTGGGTGGGTACCACAAGGCATGAAGCTTTTGTCCTGTGTTAGGCGACGCGATGGCATCTGACTCATTCTTAACTAGAGGATGCTTAGCACAGAGATAACATCTTGAGTTAATTTTAGAGACATTGTTGCCGTTGATGGTAATCCAGTTACGGAATCGTCATAATCCACCCTGTTTCTCTGTATTCTTAGTCGGTCTAGATGAGCGCCTATCTTCCTACATAACATATCAGGACGATTTGTGAATTCACCACGAACATATGTATGAGCCTCCGGAGTCGATGGAATTAAATGTCCTTCAATATCACGCAGGTAATTTCGTGCCTTACAGAAGGCAGCATAGTATGCCCTACTAACAGAAGAACGCAACTTAGCCTCTTCATTCGCTGGAGTTACAGCCTGTCCAGCAAGCTCCTGGGCCAGTTTCAAATACTCTGACCAATCAAAAGTCATTCGAATTCCACATCAATACACAGTTTTTCCCGAACATTAGCAGGAGCATTCAGCCACCACCCTCCGTCAAGCTGTTCAAGCTTTTTGAAAGCTTCATCCGGCGATAGGTTTGTACGGATGAAAATTACCAGTTCTTGGTCTCCTGCAATCTCAGGGTCAGTAACGACCGTAAGGATAACCTGCACCGACTTTCCAAAACAGTTTCGAATCTGTTCAAATGCTTCCTCAAGGACTGGAAAAAGAAAGGGATTGTCCACAAGGAACCTTGTAGCTTCAGATGGTCTTCGGAGCATGTAAAGCCGCTCTACTGCTTGTAAATCTGAAGTAGGATAAGTTGATAGAGTTCCTCTCCAGCATGTACCAGGAATTGATTCTAGTAGCAAATCATAATTGGCAGTTATAACCTTGATGCGGGAGAGCTGTTCATATCCCAATTCCTCTCCCCTTGCAACCCTTTGGAGAATGGTATGAAAAAGAGGATAGTAAGCTGCACAGATTCTTGGTGCTGTGGTGGGAAGTTGAAGTTCAGAAGAAGTTTTTGAAAATTCTATGAAGCTAACTCGCTTCAAATCTTCCTTGTCTCTTATCATCTCCTCTGTTGGCAGTTCTAATCTCTCGGTACTTATGTGGTGTGTAGTCATCATTTCTTTTCTCCTATTGAGTAAAGACCTTTAACAATTCTCGATGAATCTTCATATCTAGTCAAAAAATAGTCTATTAACTTTGCGAACCCTTCCACAGACATGCCACTAAGTTCATGATGGTAATTAAAATTATGGACAAGGGTATTTTTGCCCTGCGGTTCAATGACAAGCTTAAGGGTATAGGGCCCTTTTCTTGCGTGAATGATGCCTCCATAATCGACCTCATGACCTTCGAAAACTAACATTAAATCACTCTTATTTATGTTAAGCCCGATTTTTGGAAGTTTCTCTCCCTCGTCAATCTCAATACTCCATACAAAGTTTAACCCAAGTGACCTGCAGGGAATGTGAGGTAATAATTTCACATAGTTGCTAGCGATGTTTGCCAAAGACTTCAATGACCCCTTGTCTTGCTTCTTAGCTGTAATTTGTAGCCGTTGATGATCAACCACCAATGAAAAAGACTCTGATTGAAATAGAGAAAAATCTGGGGTATGTATAAAATGTTTGGGTTCTTCAATTATCAAGGAATTATCTTTGAGCCATTGTGGAGCTATTATGCTCGGGTTATGAGCTGAGGCTAGTATCACAATATCTGCCCGCCTAAATCTCGCTTGCATATTGTTGCCCCCTTTGCGTTAGAGTATATAGCAGTTGCATATCTAAAGCCACCGTTTCACACCTCTATACCTATAGCTTTCGTTTCGGCTATAATCTGAGGTGGGATTTCCTCTTCAACCATTAGGTGATAAGCGTCCCGAATATTCTCTTGTAATTCTTCCGGAGACTCGCCCTGACTAAATATTCCTAGAACCTCTTTCAGTCTCCCGACATACCAATCCTCATCCACCCAATATTCCAATGTAAAATGCCTTGACATGTTGTACCTCCTCCCTCTACTGAACCTTCAAAAGACCGAGAAAATAGGACTGTGGGAACTCTGCTGGATTGGTCAATGAGTTTAAGCAGAGAGGCAAAAACTTTTTGTTGAATTTGGCAATGCCGCTAGACCAATCATACACGCCGGGGTTCGCAGTGGCTAGAATCAGAAGGCACTTGTTCTCTTGGGTAAATTGGACCAATTTCTCAACATCTGGTTTAATCCCTACTGAGCTTGCATCGCCAAAATAGAACACGGCATTATATCTATCTCCTTTCTGGTATCCAATCAACCAATGTTTCAGTTCAATCCACACATTTAAGACTGCTGCACCAGTAGGTATTTCCAGATAGAAGTCTACCTTCTGTTTTCCTCTTCCCACTCGAACTTCTCGTTCAAAGTTGGCTATTCCTTTCCTCGCCTTCTCGTTATCCAAGAAACACAATAGCTCTCCTTTTAGCCATCCCTCCAGTTGAACGCCATAATGAGCAAAACACTCCAAATGTTTATTATGTGCATCCAAAACCTCTTTGAAACGTATAACTATATCTTTGACATAGTTTTCTGCATTCATAGTTTCTTCCATTATTCTCTAATAGTTGGTAAGTCTTTGTTATCGGAAAGGCCAGTATACGATTCCGCAAGCTCGAAATACCTCTGGGCGATAGTCAAGACCTTCGTCTTCTCCTCCTCAGGTATATAGAGGTCGTCCAGCTTAAAGCTCTCAACCTTGCCTCTGACGTAGGCCCTGTAGCATTTGTAGAAGTTGAGCAATGTCAGCAGCTCCTCATCACGGCTCAGCTCCAGGTAGCTATTCACCAAGTGCTTTGAAAGGTCAGCCCGGTGGTAGCGGTCCAAGTCCATAGCTAGAAAGGCGATTTCCGAAGCTACATCCGAATATCTAAACCTATCGTTGAATTCAATGCAATCGTAAATACAAAGATCATCCGTGAAGCAAATATGGGCTGCATGGAGGTCACCGTGGCAATCCTTTACTTTGCCTTCCTTCACTCGCTTATCGAACAGGCTGCTGTTGCTGTTGATGAAATTCTCGGTATAGCTTTTGATTCGCTCATATTTCGCTGGAGGGATGGAAATGCCAATATATTTCTCAGTTTGATTGAAATTCTCATCAGTGTTTTGGCGAACAACCTCTAATTTGCCGAAGGCAGCGATCTCTGGGCTTGTCCTGGCTCCTTCGTGGAAGACTGCCAGCCTTTCCGCCACTTCTGCTACCATCTCTTTGGTCACGTGGCCATTGAGCAAAAGCACATCCATCATGCGGTCTTGAGGCAATTGCCTCATTTTGACGGCGTACTCTATGGGATTGCCTTCTCCTTCAACACGGATTTCACCTTTATCTTCAACAATTGGTACCACTGCCAAATAAACGTCGCGACAAAGACGCCTGTTTAGTTCTAATTCCTGGCGGCAGAAGAAAAGGCGTTTCTCTAAGGTGGTGTAGTCCAGAAATCCCAAGTTGACTGGCTTTTTTACCTTATATACGTAGTCGCCCGTGAGGAAGACAAAGGACATCTGTGTTTGAACCAGTTCTATCTTCTGGGGTCTATGTGGATAGGCTTGAGGCGTGACTAATACGTCAAGTTTGTGTGGCAATTTCAACACTGGCTTGCTTGGCAACTCCTGGATTTAAGCGAAGCTAAGTAACAGGCCTGCTCCTACAGAGCCTTCCTGAGCCTGGCCATCTCTGGGTGGTCGGTACGCGGGCCCATATCAGTCAACAACCTCCCATTCTTGCTTTAGTGATTACGCAGGCTTGAATGCTAAGAAGGTTGTCATTTTCTCCCCCTCACCTCGATGCAAGAATTGCGCCGTAAGAGGAATTCCAATTCTAATGGCCTCAGGCTTAGTTGTATCTAGCCCCTCAATGCGGGCATCAACTCTTGCGCCTTCCTCTAGGTCCACTACGCCAGAGCAATAGGGATTCTTTCTATCGTAACCCTCTTCCATCATAAAGGGAGGACCTATGCTTATAACAGTGAAAGCGGCAAGCTTCCCCTTTCCCTTCATCTCAACCCATTCCATGTCCGAGCCATAACACTTTATACAAATGGAGCGCGGAGGCACGAAGAGGGCACCACATTTCTTGCACCTCGAGCCCATGAGTTTATCTTCATTAAGGAACTGCTCGTAAGAAATATCACTAAAAGGCTTTGCTTCCATTTTTACCTCCTCTCATCAATTTTCCTGTTTTTGCTTCGAGACTTCACCGATTATAGAGTCCTCTAGCAGTCGGTTTGTTGTCTTACCTCCTCTCGAGGATGGTGAACGTACAAGTACCTCCCGTGCCTCCCAGGTTTTGAGCAGCACCGATATGCAGGTCTTTCTTGGGAATCTGTCTTTCCCCCGCCTCACCTCTCAGTTGTTTCCAGACCTCGATCAACTGACCTATACCTGTTGCACCCACAGGGTGTCCTTTGCACTTAAGCCCACCTGAGGTATTAATTGGCATAGGGCCATCCAATCTTGTTAAGCCTTCTTCAACGGCCTTATATCCTGTCCCCTCTTCGAAGAAACCGAGGTCCTCTATATGAATAAGTTCAGCCATGCTGAAGCAATCATGTACTTCGGCAAATTGAATATCTTTAGGCGTAAGCCCCGACATCCCGTACGCCTCCGCCGCCGCACTCTTATTAGCTTCGAAGGAGGTAAGGCTGGGGGCAGCATGTAAGCCTCTGCCACTGCCTTGCCCTATCCCAATAATATACAAAGGATTGTCTGTGAAGTTCTTGGCTATTTCCTCTGCCACCAACAGCATACAAGCGGCCCCGTCACTTATCGGACAACAATCGTAGAGGTGCATTGGCCAGGCAACTTGAGGGTTGAATCTGGGGTCCCAGAGAGCTTCCTTCTCATCTTTCCATTCTGGCACTGGCTCTCCCTTTTTCTTAGCCCGCTCAATCCTGGCCTTCATGAGATCGGAGATGGTCATGTTGAATTGCGCCTTTGGATTAAGACGAGCATTATTATGGCTCTTGATAGTAACGTTCATAAGGTGATCACGTGTGGCCCCATATTTTGCAAAGTAGTCAGTGGCTATGGCACCAAATACGCCGGGGAAGGTAAACCCAACTCTTGATTCATAAGGAACGCTTGCCAGTGCCAGGCCTTCGGTGACTTCCGCCGTGGGGCGTTTCGACATGTCCTCCACGCCGCTAACCAACACGATATCATAGAATCCAGAGGCTATGGCAAAAACGCCCTCTCTGAAAGCAAGCGCGCTTGATGCACATGCGCCCTCTGTCCTTGTTGCTGGCTTCGGCGCCAGCCCAACTACATCAGAAATTATGGGTCCCCAATGCCCCTGATGCGTGAAGAAGTCATTTGTGAAATTTCCCAGATAAAGAGCATCAATATCATCAGGATCTAGCCCTTTGTCCACTGAGGAACGCATCTCATTGAACGCTTCCACAAACAAATCCTTGGAGTCTTTGTCCGGAAACATGGCAAACTTCGACATTCCCGCACCGACTACAGCCACCCCCCTTCCCAGCTTCCTTTTCTTTTGCATTTCACACCTCCTAAATATACTATGGCTTCAAAGCCCTGACCTCAAACCCGAAGGTACATTATACTACTCTCGGGCGACATTTACCACAGAAGGCTGCTTGCTTCAAGTCGGTATCGTCCAGACAGTTGGAGAAATGCATAACACACTTTGCATCGGAGCAATGCCCTAGACCAAACGTATGACCTAATTCATGAACTGCTTCTTTTGTGGCTCTGTCCAAGAATAGATTATTGTCAGGGGGTAAACCGTAGAATTCTGGCCTCAAACGGCAAAGGGAAATAACTGCCGTCCCGGAGCTTATGTCAGCCTCACCAAAAACGAAATTAAGCCGGGGCACATAGAGGTCAACATCCGCTATGCCCAGAACCTTCTCATCTCTTTCCTTCCCCAGGGCATTCAATGAGGCTATCAACATTGAGGAGAGATACTGCTTTCTTCTTGAATCATAGGCGTAAGCTAACTGGTCAAAGCCAGGTTTGATTCTCACCGGGCACCCAAAAACATGATTAAGCCTTTTCCTGATTTCTTCGGTCGTCTCGCTTGTTATACTTCCTAATGGCTTAAGTGCGATTTCCATTGATGTCACCCATCCTGTTGCCCTCTTAAATTCTATCAAATTTTGCAGCAAGACAGTTCTCCTTGAGCATTTGTCGCCCCAAAAGTATAATAGCCAGTAGCTTTAGAGGAACCGAAGGAGGGCTATATTATGGATTGGGGAAAGAGAAATCGCCTGGCGCAATTGATTCAACCGGATGGTCACTGTTTGTTCTTGCCGATCGACCATGGATATTTTCAGGGGCCGGTGAGCAAATTGGAGGAGCCTCGCAAAACTATTGAGCCTCTCCTTCCTTATGCTGACGCTGTTTTTGTTACCAGGGGGGTGCTAAGGTCGTCAATAGATCCTGATAAGGCGAAACCAATTATACTCAGGGTGTCCGGCGGCACAAGCATGGTGGGAGAAGACCTTGCTCATGAAGGAATCACCACCTCTATGGAAGAGGCCATCCGCCTTAATGCTGCTGCTGTCGGCCTTTCCATTTTCGTTGGCAGTCATTACGAGCATGATTCGCTGTTGAACTTGGCAAGGCTGGTTGATGAAGGTGAAAGGCATGGTATTCCTGTAATGGCGGTTACTGCCGTGGGCAAAGAACTGGAGAAAAGAGGTGTCCGCTACCTTGCTTTATGTTGTCGCATTGCCGCCGAATTAGGTGCAAGTGTAGTAAAAACCTACTGGTGCGAAGGGTTTGAAAAGGTGGTGGAGGGTTGCCCTGTCCCAGTGGTCATGGCAGGTGGGCCCAAAGTAGACACGAATCTTGAGGTTTTCGAGTTTGTTTACGATGGAATGCAAAAGGGTGCTGTAGGTGTAAATCTGGGGAGGAACATCTGGCAAGATGAACACCCCGTGGCAATGATAAGGGCCATACGCAGCATTATCCACGAGAATGGTACGCCACAGAAGGCTCAGGAGTTATACGACGGTATAAAGAGGGGAAAACCATAGTAGTGCGCCTTTGCAAATTGTGGGGAGATCAGAAACCAGCTCGGAGACAAAAACCAGGGAAGCAGTGGCAGAGAGAATAGGCGGAGAATAACCGCAATCAGAAGTTGCCTTTGAAGATTACCGCTAAGGCAAAATCTCAAATTATGAAGAGTATGCAGAGTCAAAGAAACAAGTTGTTATGGAAAGGAGGTGGCGAACTATGGAAAGAATGATTGCGTTTTGTGGAACAGTCTGTACCGAATGTCCAGCATTCCTGGCAACAGAAAGGGATGATGATGATGGAAGAAAGAAGACTGCCGAGTTGTGGTCTAAGCAATACAATGCAGACATCAAGCCAGAGGATATCAACTGCAAGGGCTGTATTTCAGAGGGTGGTCTGATTTTTGGCTACTGTAACGTGTGCGAAATAAGGAAATGTGGGCAAGAGCACGGTCTTAGAAACTGTGCTTACTGCGACGAATATGTTTGTGAGAAACTCGACAAGTCTTTTGAGATAGCACCTGAGGGCAAAGCTACTCTTGACGAAATAAAGAAAGGCCGTTAGTTCACAGTAACGACTTAGCCAATGAACCGAAAGAAGAAGTCATGATCGTCGAAGAATCATATGCAATATCTTGGGGAGTGCAAGAGTCTTATGTTGGCGGTTCGAATGGCTACAATTTTGCCGCCTTTTGTTAAGGGTGAACATATTAGGGACCTGAGAAAGGTCAAGGCGGAAATGAAAGAAAGGAGGTAAAAGGCGATGCCAGCAGCATGTGGTATGGCGTGCGAGGTCTGTGTCATCCGGGAGAAGGGAATCTGCCCGGGCTGTGTTGCGGGAACCGACGCTAAGGCTCCGGAAATGGTTGAGTGGTTGAAGGGAGTGGGGATATCCTGCCCGGTGCTTGAGTGCGCCATAAGAAGCAAGGTGGATTACTGCCTTAGATGTGAAAAGCTTCCGTGTGACGTCCTTTATGAGTCCGAGTTCCCTTACAGCAAGAAACTCCTCGATATACTTAAAGACGTACTGAAAAGGTAAACAGGCTTGCCCGGGGTTATAGGCAAGGTCGGTTATCGCCCTTATTCTCACAAGGAGGTGTGGGATGAGGCAGGTGATGGCATGTTTGTCACCGAGACCTTCGAGTTAAGGAGTCGGTCTAACAAGTGTGGCATGACTTAGGATCAGGGCTCAGTTTTCTGAGCAAGCATAGCAGTTCAGTGTTTGTATGGGTCTCCTTCTCCAAGCTGCGGCTGGAACGAACTCGGTTCAGATAACCTTAGATATAGAGCTTTAACATACCAGCAGGATTATGAGGTGTCTGTCCTGTCTCCTTTGGTTCTGAGTACTTGAATCTGGGAACGGTTGAATCCGGCTGTCTGCAAAAGCATCCATAGACTGAACGGGGTTATCCTCTGCAACATTCTCATCGATTGCTTCAAGGAATAGAACTAACTGGTTCCCGGGGACGCCGTTCGCATACCCCATCCTCTCCTTCTATTTCTTTGAAGCTCTCTTTCCTGTAGAATCACATCAAGACAACCTGGACGTCGAAAATGCTTTGGCACATTCTGACGTTAGCCGGAATCAAGACAGAAAGCTTCTAATTAGGACATGTTCGACATGTACTCTAGTAACATACCGGTAGCGATAGTCAAGTATGATGGGACATTAGATGCTCTGAGAAGAGCTATCGAGCTATGTGACGGTTTTGAAAAACTCAGGGAGGATAACAGGATTCTGTTGAAACCAAACATAGCGTGGGGTGGCGGTGGCTCAAAGAAAATGCCCAAATATGGTTTCATTACTACCTCAAGGATCGTCGAGGACCTGATTCAGCTTCTAAGTGAACGAGGGTGCAAGCATGTTTCGATAGGTGAAGGTGCGGTAGTAAGTGAGGAGCTGGGTTCGGATACTCTCAGAGGCTATGGGTGGTCGGGTATTGAGAGGGTTGCCAAAAAACATGGCGTAAGGCTGATTGATTTCAACAGAGAATCATATAGAAAGGTGGAACTAGACGGGACTGAGATTGGGATTTCCAATATCGCGTTAGAATCGGATTTCTTGATAAATTTGCCTGTTTTGAAGACCCATACCCAGACCAAGGTATCTTTGGGTCTGAAGAATCTGAAGGGTTGTTTGGATATGAAGTCTCGGATGGAGTTTCATAGAAAAGATTTGGAACACTTGATCGCTTTGCTGAATACTCAGGTGAAACCTGAGCTAACGATAATTGATGGGATATATGCCATGGAACGTGGCCCCGATTTCTTAGGTACGGCTCATAGAATGAACGTAATTATTGCAGGGAAGGACAATCTGTCTTGTGACATCGTGGGTTCAACTGCACTTGGGATCGAACCCTCCTCCGTAGAGCATCTAAAAGAATTCGCGTCGATAGAAAAACGGTCGCTGGATATAAGCACGGTAGATGTGAGAGGAGAGAGCATCAAAGATGTAGCCAAAGAACTAAAGTGGGATCGGGACCCTGAGGATATGTTTCGTGAAGCGGGAGTAGAAGGGGTTTCATGTCAACGCCCAGGGAAGCACTTCTGCTCAGGCTGTCTGATAAGCATGGAATCCGTGTTCCTCGCATTCTGTAAAGATAACATGGGAATCACTCTGGATAACATAGAGATTTGCTGTGGCGCTGAAGTCAAACCCGACAAAGAGTCAAGGAAGATCTTTCTGGTCGGCAACTGTTCAATCCGAGCGAATAAAGACGTAAAAGATGCAATTAGAGTAGAGGGCTGTCCTCCGAAAGTAGGTGAGACACTTATCACCTTCATGAATCATACATTGGAAAAGCGAAGAGCGAGGAAGATTCTGGCGGTTAGAGGCTTGAAGAAAATCGCGCACAAGCTGGGGGTCTATGATGAAGATTTCCCAACATTGAAACGCTACGAATCACCAGAATTCGATAAGGGCCATTTTTGAATTTTGGCCAGGCATGTGTTAAGCACGCACCAAAGGAATGTGCTGCATTTGAATATGAGAAGGCTAATTCTATATGAGGCTACGGCACAAAACACGGCATACCTGGTGTCGGCTAGCGCCCTTGGCTTTCGGCACACTGCTCCCTCCGGTCGCATCGCAGGTGATGCCAGTAATGGTACATGACACTTCATTGAATATCGGAGGATCAAAAGATGAATAGTGTTAAGAGTGCGGTTTCTCGTTTCAAACAAGGCTTCAACTGTTCTCAGGCATTGGTCTCGACTTACGGTACGCGATTTGGCCTAAATCGTGAAATTGCCTTGAGAGTCTGCAGCACTTTTGGAGGTGGAATGGGTCGTATGGGAGAAACGTGTGGAGGAGTAACGGGAGCTCTTATGGTCATAGGACTCAGATATGGTAAAACAGAGGTTCAAGATAAACAGGAGAAAGAGATGACTTACGGCCTTGTCAAGGAGTTCGTGAACAGATTCAAATCTCGTAACGGGTCGATTGTATGCAGAGAGTTGCTCGGTTGTGACATAAGCACTCCGGAGGGTCTGAGCATTGCGAAAGAGAAGAGTCTCATTGCTACACTCTGTCCAAAGTTTGTCCAAGATGCAGCAGAGATTATGGAGCAAATATTGGACTAGCGGCTGTGGCATAACAGCCTGTAGCTGGCTTCGGTGCTTGGCACCTCCGCTGAAATCTGGCTTTGTGGCCGAAGTCCAGATGTGCCCCAAACGTCATGTGGAATGGACCAGGTCAGAAACAGCGCACTGGGATCACAGATCGTTGAAGAACTAATCTGCCAAGGGGGAAAGTGATATGCGGGTAGCAATGTACTATAGCAATCAGGATATCCGATTGGAGGAGATGCCGACACCTCAAATCGGTACCGGCGAATTGTTGATGCGGGTGGAAGCCAGCGGCATCTGTGGCAGTGATTTGCTGGAGTGGTATCGCCGTGACAAGGCGCCTTTGGTGCTGGGTCACGAGGTTGCCGGAGAGATTGTTGCTGTAGGAGAGGGGGTGGCGGGTTATAAAGAAGGTGATCGCATCTCGGCAGCTCACCACGTTCCCTGCAACACGTGCTACTACTGCCTGAATGGCCACCATACTGTTTGTGAAACTCTCCGCAAGACGAATTTTGACCCCGGCGGCTTTGCCGAGTATACCCGCTTGCCAAGCATCAACGTAGACCGAGGCGTATTCCTGCTGCCTGACGAGATGTCTTTTGAAGAAGCAACGTTTATTGAGCCTCTTGCTTGCGTTCTGCGGGGGCAGAGGCTGGCAGGCATCCAACCTGGCTGTAGCGTCCTGGTCATCGGCAGCGGCATTGCCGGGCTGCTCCACACACAACTGGCTCGTGCTTTAGGGGCGACTTGCATTGTAGCTACAGATATCGTTGATTACCGATTGGAGGCGGCAAGACATTTCGGTGCCGATGTCGCAATTCATGCCAAGGAAGATGTATCTGCATTCCTGCGCCAGGTTAACAACAATCGCTTGGCCGACTTGGTGATCGTATGCACTGGGGCTGCGCCAGCTATAACCCAGGCATTGCAGTCGGTTGAACGTGGAGGTACTGTTCTCTTTTTTGCCTCGACAGAACAAGGCATTACCGTTCCAATGTCGGTGAATGACCTTTTCTGGCGCAATGAGATGACTCTCACCAGTTCCTATGCGGGCAGTCCTGCGGACTACGCTACAGCACTGGAGCTCATTCACAGCGGTAGAATACATGTGAAAGAAATGATTACTCACAGGCTAGGGCTGGCGGAAACCCACTTGGGCTTCCAGCTTGTCGCCCAAGCTCAGAATTCGATTAAAGTGATTATCCAGCCTCAGAGGTAAGCAAAGAACCTAGGCTGTCTCTAGCCAGGCCAATATCTCGTTCAAGACCTCATTGCGACTGGCTTCGCTTACCACAAGCGTTCTAACCTCGGGGCGGCGTTTTACTTCATCGGCAAAAGGATGGGAAGTGAACATAATGGTCCCCAGGATTTTCTTTCCACTCTGTATCGCTTGTAATACAACCTCCTGAAACTGCAGTGACAGAAGCTCCATCTTGCCGATCTCGTCAATCACTATTAAGTCATTTTGCTTCAATGCTTGCTGAACGGCAGAAATGCCAACTTCGTTCAGACTATCAATGTCAACATTATATTTGCTTACTTGGTATGGACTGGAGATATTGATGTGAGCCAGTATGGCTTCTTTGCCGTCGAGGGTGATAATTTTGAACCCTTGCCTTACCCCAGCACTTCTTATCTCCTGGGTATAAAAGCCGCCCGCTTCTATTTTCACCCTGTCTATGGCTTCTTTAATGAGAGAGGTCTTACCTGTGCCTGGCTTGCCGCTCAGAAGGAGAACCTTTGCCATTACTTGGTGGCTACGGCTTGAGCCTTTTTCTTCTCTTCAAGCTTCTTCTTACGTTCGCGCCGTTTTGCCAAAGCCATTTTTTTGCTTTTGTTCATAGCCCTCCCGTTCTATCCCCAAATTGGTGCTGCCATATTATAGTATATTATGCTCGCTGGGTTGCCGAAAAGCCCAGGTTTAGAGAATCCTCCTAGCTATGCCGAATATCGCTTTCTTAAGTATTGCGAAAGGTCTGCTAATAATTCCAGGGTTTGATTTGCTGCCTCCGGCGACAAACCTGCTAATCCGCATGAGGGTGTCAATAATCCTTGCTCCACAACCTGGTTAAAGCTAAGCCCGTCTCTGGTGAAGGGGGCCATAGCCTCTCCCAAACGGTCATGAAGACTGGCTACGGACTCCTTGGCCAAAGCCTCTTCATCATTAGGAACAATTCCCCAAGCAATAGCGCCGCCTCGCTCGAGGAAGGATTTCACTTCGTTGGGGTAAGCACTGAGAGAGGAAGCGTAGTTATAAGCATCAAAGCTAAGGATATCGATTGGCATACTTAAAAGGACCGGCCAGTTGGTGTTACCACAGCAGTGCAATCCCTTTGTACCCTTGATCCCTTCCAAGACCTCCTGTAACAAAGAGGGTACTTTCTCCTCGGGAATGGGGGTAAAGACTGAGCCCAGGGAAACCAAATAAGGCTCATCAACAAAGACAATAGTATTGCGTGATATTTGTCTCAAAAAGTTCTCCTGCCAGGAGGCCTTCAATCTCAAGAACTTGGCTGCAACCTCAGCCAGGGTATCGTCATAGAGAATACCCAAGCCAGCTTGGTCCGTAACAGTAAGCCCCCAGGTGATAGGACCGGTCACTTGCCCCTTGACCAGGTCCGGTCTTTTGGCCGAAGAAAGGAAAGAATGCAGCCCAGTGGCGTATTCAGGGGAAACGCCATATTTGGTGAAATTGCCTTCCTCGCAATCGATATAGACCTGCTCTAGCTTGGTATCGAAATCTGCTGGTGGCTCAATGTGGAGTTTGTCTCCGTTCATGACCACTCCCGGGAAGCCCTCGCTGAATTGAACGCACATGTTCTCCTTAGGGGAGCGTTTCGGCAGTTGAGGCCAGGCAGGAATGTCAGGAAGATACTTCATGACAATGGAGCAAGCTTCCTCTGGGTCAACATGAGGAAGACTGCCAACGGATGTAGGCAAACAGCCAAACTTAGCTGACATCCTGTACCTCGCTTAGATATTTGCCGATAATTACGTCCAGGTCGCTTCTTACCTTGCTCGGTATGTATTTTTTCTGGGTAGCTATAGCCTTCTCAAGGGCGGTGGCACAGGCGCAGTCTCGCTCCTTGGGGATGTGAGGCATAACCAAGCTTAAGAATTTCTTACCAGTATCAACGCCTTCTCGTAGATTCGTCAAAATCATCTCAACGGTGACTGACTCATAGCCCGGATGCCAGCAATCATAGTCAGTAACGAAGGCCAGCGTGGCGTAACATATTTCAGCCTCCCTGGCCAGCTTGGCTTCAGGCAAAGCCGTCATGCCGACAATGTCGGCGCCCCAGGCGCGATAAAGTTGCGACTCAGCCCTGGTGGAAAGCATAGGCCCTTCCATAGCCAGATAGGTGCCCCCTTTATGCACCCTGGCCCCTGTCTCTGTGGCGGCCTGGAACGCAATTTGGCTCAAGACGGGACAGAAAGGCGCAGCGAAGGAAACATGGGCTACTACCCCGCCGCCAAAGAAAGTGCTATCTCTGCCACTGGTGCGGTCGATAATCTGGTCGGGGATAACCAGATCCAGCGGTTGGATTTCCTCCTTGAGGCTGCCGACAGCGCTGATCGAGATGATCCTTTCCACTCCAAGCGACTTTAAGGCGTAGATATTAGCTTTCGCTGGCAGCTCGCTGGGGCTGACGCGGTGCCCCCTACCATGTCTACTGAGGAAAGCAACCCTTACCCCTTGAAGATTGCCCAGGATTATAGGATCGACGGGCTCCCCAAAAGGCGTTGCTATCTTCACTTCGTCTACCTCAGTCATCCCCTCCATCTTGTAAAGCCCAGTCCCACCGATGATTCCTATTCGTGCTTTGGACATTAAGGTTCTTCCTCCTCGTTGCCGATTTTCACTATTATATTACAATCTACGTAGGAAAGGGCTGATTTCCTTCATTGCCTATGTTGGAGCAGAGCCGTTTGGCCACATTGGCGCCATTTCTTTGCCAATAGCGAAGCCCTCACTCCTGGTTGCATTAACGTTGCTTCCGCCTCTAATACCTATCTCTGCATAGGACAATGTTGTAAAATGACAGGAATCTGGTTTTGCACTGCTTTTCCCGTGAAAGCTACGGACAAGGTTAGCAAACAGGAGGTTTTGAACATGGAGAATGAGCGTGCCATGGTATTCGTAGATGGGGGCAATCTCTATGCTGGTGTGAAGTTTGGTCTGCATCTGCAGAAATCTGTAGACATAGATAGTTTAATCAAAAAGCTGACTTTGGGGCGCCGCTTGGTGCGAGCTTATTACTACACTACCCCGAGTCCCCATCCCAACTCGTTACAGGGCAAGGGACACCAGCGATTTCTCGACAAGTTGGGATGGATTGAAAACCTCCAGGTTCGGCGTGGAAGAGTTGTACCGAGGACACATACAGTTGAATGCCCCAAGTGCAGGAGAACATTCGAGTACAGTGATTATACACAGAAAGGTGTGGATACCCGCATTGCAGTAGACATGGTCACCTTAGCCGTAAGAGATGCTTACGATACGGCCATTCTGGTTTCTGGAGATAGTGACCTAGCGGAAGCTGTCAATTATATTCGTGAGCAGACGAACAAGAAGGTGGAGAATGCCTGTGTCCCGGGGAAAAGCTGGGCAAAGACGCTCAGGGAAGCGGCGGACTGCCTGTTTGAAGCACCTCTAGAAGAGGAAGCACCTCTAGAAGAGGAAGCACCTCTAGAAGAGGAAGCACCTCTAGAAGAGCAAGCCCCACTTTGACATGGGGCTTGCCAATTCAGTTTCCCTTATTGACGGCACAATAAGGGAACTTCAGTAACTCCTGTTGTCGAAACAACAGGAGTTATCCATTACAAGTGTAAATTTAGCACAACTGCTGAGTTTGTCAAGATGCACCTGGCTCTCTTGCTCCGTGAATGAAGGATTAGAAGCCTCACCTCGTGGGTGGTTTTGAGGGTCCGAATCCAGGGATTCAGGTGTCATTGCTAGGAGCGGAGCAATCTCAGGGATGGTGCTGAAACTGATACAGGCACGCGACTCACGGATCGAGGCGTCATAACTTGTTTTGACAGAGTCACTACTACCGTGTTATATTATTATCAGCGGGTAAGTCCTGCGTTAAGTGTGTCACCGGAAGGTGGCATAAACTAGCTGTAAGCTAGTCGCTCGCAGGGGCCGCTTTCTATTTACCAAAGAATAATGTCTTATCGCTTTTTACTTTATCGCTTTTTACTTTATTATGAAAGATGTTGAACAGAGCGCAGTTGTTTGAGTTGTATTTTCTAAAGATGCTGTTACAAATAATATCTATTCCTTGGATAGCGTAGGCTTGGTGGGAATCCAAGTGGTGAATCTCTAAGTCAATATCTCGTCTTTCCCTCTCGTACCAGATTTTATATCTTAGATACTGATTGAAGTTGAAGCCAGAGGTTATGGAGATGATTCTCCTATCTACATCGATAACCACCCTTGCACCTGCCGCTTCTTGGAGAATTCGCTCAACCAATGACAGCCCAACCATATAATTGTACAGAATATTCGTGTCTTTCCGTAATTTAGGTTCTACATTTTTCTTCTTTACAGTTATAGCATGCACTTCCATGTCTAGCTTGAGGAACCTGTTGAGTAGATCTCTCTTGATAACATCTCTAGTAGTGTTTCCCTTGAGCTCCACACCCCGGGGAATGTGATGCTTTTCCTTAACCGCCTTGACGCACCTTCTAAGAGGAATAGGGTCTTCCACCACAACGAAAGCAATTGTGAAATATTCCGTACCTCCTTGCCCAAACCCCAAATCGCC
>Ga0209986_10001309_pt1 | contig 23894 bp, 18 predicted proteins | sample BlataG_FD_183168 | JGI IMG/M metagenome (GOLD analysis project Ga0209986, IMG submission 183168) | Deep subsurface microbial communities from Black Sea to uncover new lineages of life (NeLLi) - Black_00105 metaG (SPAdes) (version 2) | ecosystem: Environmental > Aquatic > Marine > Oceanic >... | reverse complement strand
AGAAAAAAAGCCTTCTTATACCACAGACCCCTTCCACTGTGTGCCATTAGTAGGGGGAGATCAGGGAAGTCCGAAGCTACATCGTCCAGATAGATCGGGTCAGCGTATTTTATTTTTGAACCTTTAAACACAGAAGACCCTGTATGGAAAAGAATCGGGAGCTTGTTTTTTTGGGCGATAGGATAAAGGGAGTAAATCTTACTATCATTGGGATAGAAGTGATTGTAGGAAGGATAAAGTTTTATCCCTCTTGCACCCATCTTGATATATTTTTTTAATTCCTGAGATGGATTGCTTACAAGGGAGGGATTAATAGTGCAAAAGGGAATGAGAGTATTATGGCCCTGGCAAAACTCAAGGACATATTCGTTGGGAACGATGCCCGTAATATTGGGGCTTATTTCTGGCAGGATTACTGCCCTATAAATTTGGTGGCTTTTGAGATAAACAACAAACCTCTCTGGGTCTATCATCTCATCGTAGCGCTTGTAGTACTCTGAATGAGCAGACTTTTGGTACTCATGTATCCATTCATGCCAGTGCTCTTTCAGACCTATGTGGACATGAAAATCGATTATCTTTAACTTCCCTGTATTATTCATAAAAACTGCCGACACTATAATTTACTTTCAATGATATAAGCCCATTATATTAATTTTTTCTCAGAATTAAAAAAAATGGGGACGGTTCTATTTTTATTGAAAAAGTATAAGGAAAGAAGAATTCTCTCTCTAAACCACTTATATTTATTTAGCCCGGGGCAGCATGTTAAACTACTGTCCTTTTTCTTTGAGAGCTTTTAATTCTGTCTCAAGTTCGTGTATTCTTTTAGAAAGGATCTCTTTTTCCCCTCTTTTCATTCTCCTCAGAATTCTAACAAGTACTATTGCCATGCAGACTAGAATCAGAATATTTATAAAAGAAGATGTTAAGAATGGAAATTTTATTTGCATGATAAAAAGGGTTCCTACTGCTGACAGATATGATAGAATTCCCAAAACGGCCATAACCAGAATCCACCAGATCATTTTATTTCCCTCCTTTTTGCAAATTAAGTGAATTTTTTTGTTTCAAATCCAATTTTCCCTCTTTAAGCTTATAACAAAGGAAAAACTTGAAGTCAAGGAAAGAAAATAAGGTTGCCTATACTCTTTTTTTCGCAGTACAATTCAGGTTCAAAGCAGAACTTAGGAGGCTATGATGAAAGTCAGAGAAGTTTTTTTACAGATTCGTCAGGTCTGGATTCCTAAAAAAGGATATCCTGTTGAAGAAACCGTGGCAAATGAACTTATAAGCTCGTTCAAACCAGGGGTGTCCATAAAACATGTAAAACCATCGGATATGAAATCTGAAAAAGGAAATTTTTGTATTGCTGTGGCAACTGAAGGATTATCCAAATTGCTGTTAGAACAGGGAGTAAAACTGCCTTCTGATAAAGAATGGGTATATTTCTCTATTGATGGGAACCAATGTTGCTGGTTGATCAGCTCTAAACCGTACTTTCTGTATACGGTGTTTTCTTATGTTATGGAAAACCTGCTGGATTATGATGTTTTGCGCCTTAAACAATGGATACGGAAAATGAGTTTTGCCTTTGAGAAATCAACATTTGATATTTTTTTGGCTCAATATGCCCGTCTTATCCGTTTTTTTAATAGAGAGCAGTACATACGCGAATATGCACGCCTGGGTTTTACCCATATTGAAGTTAATGCTCTGGCTACTCCTAATCCCGAAGAAAAGGGGATCTCGGGAGAATTTTATCCTGATTTTTACACTTATTGCCCTGCTCTTGATCAGTTTGTTACCAGTCGTTTAAATCAGGGTATTTATCCACAGGAATATTTAAAGGGAAATCTTGATCTATTGATAGAAAATGCACGTATGGCTACTAAATATGGCCTTGTGCCTGGTCTTCTCTGCTTTGAGCCACGCTCAGTGCCTGAAGCCTTATTCCAGAAATATCCAACCTTAAGGGGTGCGCGTGTTGACCACCCATTTCGGAGCTTTAAACCGCGCTTTAACCTTTCCATAGTTCATCCGGTTGTACAAAAACATTATACTGAGCTTATTACAAACCTGCTGATGGAAGTTCCTGAACTTGAATTCCTTACTATCTGGAGCAATGACAGTGGCGCTGGCTTTGAACACACAAAATCCCTGTATGTTGGAAGAAATGGTGGAGCTTACCTGATCCGGGAATGGAAAGATGATGAAGAAATTGCAAAATCCGCAGCCACAAACATTTTAAACTTTTTTAGACTCTTGCGTGATACAGCATCCGTGATCAATCCTCAGTTCCGGATAATCACACGCTTGGAATCATTTTATGGAGAACATCAGTACTTATGGCCAGAACTCAAGGACCGGATCGACGTGGAAGTTAATTCGCTTCTGGTCAGAGGATGGGAAAGTAACTATCCGCATCCCCAGTACCCGGATGTGAAGATTCTGGGTTCAGCGTATCATAATAAGTTGTGGGAAAAAGAAAAACAGCCAATGGAGGAACTCCAGTCTCGTAAAAGCCAAAGCTTTTTCTATCATTCTTTTTGTGCCCATACCAACCATGAACCTCTTTTAGGGATTCCATTTCCCTGGTTAACATATGATAAGCTTCGGGAGTCTTTTAAACTACACATTTCTGCATTAGCCCATCTAGGGGGAATACAGCCTCCGGACAAAGTGCCATTTGCGGTGAATCAGGAGATATTTCGTTTGTTCCAGTTCAATCCTGAACTAGATATTGACAAGGCGATATTGAGTTTAGCCTCACGTTATGTGGGTGAAGATTATGCAGGAAATTTAGTTGAGGGGTGGCAGTTAGTCGAGAAGGCGATCCGTTTTTTCATGCCACTGCCTCTCTATTCCCATTACGGTGTTGTCTGGCAGAGACTGCTGGTTCGTCCGCTGGTCCCCCATATCGACCGGATTCCTGAAGAAAAACGTACGTATTATGAAAAATTTATGTGCACTTCCATTCATAATCCCAACAGGATAGACCTGGCAAAGGATGTGCTTTTTGAGCTGATTTCCAAAGATTATGCCCACAAAGCATTTAAACGGATAGATGATAAAGTCTGGGAACCTTTGTTAGCCGCAATTGACCTGTTTAAGGAAAAAATGGAGGATGCCCAGCATTCTGGGAGCGATTTATCTTTTAAGGTTTTTGAGGACCAGTATTTCAGAATCATGTCATTACGCTGTCTTTATGAGACTTTACGCAACACAGCTGTATGGATATATGCTGTTCATGAGTATTTGGAAGCGCCTGATTTTTCAAGTAAAGCTCGCTGTCGAAAGCTTTTAGATGAAATGATCAAGAGAGAAATACAGAACTGCCGGGACCTCATTCAGCTGTGGAAGGAGGCTCCCATAGAATGGATGATTATATCTGGAGCTGAGGAAACACCTTTTATTCATGGTAATAATTTTCCGAAGCTTCTTGAGAAAAAAATCGCCTTGATGGAAAAACATAAAGATGATGAACCCTTTATTGATCCCGATTATATGTTTCGTGTTGCCAATAATCCCTATGAAGCTGCTTGAAAAATAGGGGGCAGGCTGATCCTACCGCTTCGCAGCAGCGTCTTCGGCAATCTCAACTCATTAATCTGGATTATTCACGAGCCGAGGTTGCCGTAGATGCGAGACGTGAAGGATGAAGCTGTGGTATTTCACCGCAAATCCTTTGCAACGAAGCAGACGTCGTTGCGAGGAGCGAGGCGATGCGGCAATCTCACAATATCGGTTCGCTCGAAGAGTAAAAAATGCCGATGATTGAAATAGATATTTTTATAAAGAATGAAAAATGGAATCGGCAGTTTTTATGAATAATTCAGGCTAATTATCTTGGCTGATCATTTTAAATTTTTTCAGGGTCACGCCTTCATTGGCCCTTGAATAGAGATAGTTCTGGCTGTCTATATAAATACAATGGCTTGTATCAGGTAATGTCAGGATTCTTAGTAACTGCCCTTCAGTACTCAGAACATAAACATCGCAGCTCGGATTTTTGGAATAACTACCACCAAGTATATATAGATTGTCTGAACTGTCCAGTGCAACATCTTTGTAGACTAATCGTGTGGGGAGCTCAAAAGAAGCTATTTTTTCTTTTTTAATCTCTTTTATCTTTAGAAGCTTTTTTGACCATAATTTTTTCCCTTCGGAATCGAATTTTTCAATCTTGTCCTGGTAGTTATAAGCGATGTATAGATTACCCTCTGAATCGAAATCAAAGCTCACCATATCCATCAACAGAGGCAGTTTTTTGTCAGAATACACCAACTCGCGTTTGACCTTTCCTTTTGCGTTAACAATAATAATTCTTCCTGCTTTAGTCATTGAGATTGTAGTAACGGCAATTTTGTCATCGGAGAGAATTTTTAAATCTGAAACTGGCATAAAAACAAATATGCTCCGCTTATAATTTAAGTTTTTATCAAAGACTTGAATTTCGGGCTTAAACTGATCTGTAACGTAAAGAAACTGGTCCGAAATGCCCAAATAACGGGGTGCCAAAAATTCCCCGGGGCCTTGTCCTTTATTCCCTGTTTTTTTTAAGAGATTTCCCCTGGCATCAAACTTTTTCAATGAGTAGTCCATAGTGTCAGTAACATAGATATTGCAGCTGGAATCAGAAGCTATCCCTACCCATTGAAATAGAGCATCGTTTTCCAAACTTCCTATAGACAGGACTTCTTTTAGGCATAATTTTTGAAGTGCTCCTCCCCATAAAAGAAGAAGATGTAAATAAAAAAGCAGGACTAAAAAAATAGCTAAAAGTAATAGTTTTCTCGACACTTTTACTGTCGCCAAGTAAGGAATTTAAGACTCCTGTATGATGTTAGTTTTTTTTGAATCCTCTATTGATCCTACCTTATTTATCAAGATATTTTTTGCAAAAGAAGTAACCGCCAAAACAATAAACACCTTGTATATAGAGCATAGAGAACATGGGAAAGTGACGGGCTGCATCAAACATACATTTTATAAAAGCTCCCTCACATTTGCCCTCCTCTTGCTCAGCTGCACCAAGGCTTATAAAAATCATTAATACAATTAAAATGAGTGTGACTTTCCTGATGTGTTTTTGAATCTGAAGAATCATATTTTCCCTCCCTGATTTTAAGAACTATTAAATAAGGCTCTTCTCCCATTTAGTTGATGAAAAGTCTTTCCTATCCTTTCGTCATTCCTGCGGAAGCAGGGATCCAGTCTATTATAAAATATTTTTTTTATTCTTCTGGATTCCTGCTTCCGCAGGAATGACAACTTGCCTTCTTACTCCGTCATGATTTTCAACTAATTGGGAGATGAACCTTAAATAATAATAACTCTTTTAAGCTTTGTAATAGCGGTTGCAGAAGTCATAGCCAATTAGGCACCACGATAAATAAGAGCCTCCGGCTGTGCCTGCACCAGCTAAGGAACCTAATAAATTGCCTGCAAACATGCCTCCAATCGCGCCTAATATTGTGGCTATCCCTGCATCGATTGCGCAGTTTACCAGAGCTTTTTCACATACACCTGCAAAAAGTTGATGGGGAGCTGCGATTAATACTAAAGTAAAAAGGATTAGTATTGTGGCAGTAAATTTCCCAGCTTTTTTTCTTCTCGGATTATTCATTTTGACACCTCCTTTTTATAAGACGGGCTAAACAATAAAAATTTCTCATCTCCAGTCACGCTCAATTTTATCAACTAAAACTACTACAAGTTTTGTGCCAAAATAATGAATATAGATTAACCTGTTGAAATTAAAAGAGATAGATATCACAGGATAAAAATTTGGATATCAGAAATTCAGAATTGATGTCACAGTTTTTTCGGTTGTTTAATCTAATTAAGTGAAATTAAACAAAATACAGGAATGTGACATGACACAAAGTGTGACATTCATGCGAAATAAAGTAATATGTAAAGCTGTTGTCCTTAAATTTTGAGTTTAGAATAACTCAATACTTATAAAAAAATTAGGAGAGAACTAATCTGCTTTACACTCTGCAGCCTTTTTTTTCAATTCGTTCACATGTAATCCTAAATAATAGGGCTTCTGAGCTGCAAAGGCTTTTGCCTGTTCGAGTATCGCCTCTTCAACATATTTTGCGTTATAACGCCATGTCTGGTAGTTAAAAGTCACAGAACGGGTGAAATAGAGGGGTTTTAGTGCTTCAATGATGTCTTTTCTAACGTGTTGAGAGCCATTTTTATATGAAAAAAGGAGCTGGTAAACAAGCTGTGTCCACATTAGAATATCAATATTATAAATGTCTTGTTCAAACATTTTAATCAGGCTAGAACTGGCATAATCGCTTAGAATTCTTTTTAGGAGCTTTTGTCTGAGAAAATATTCTTTCCTTAATTTTTCTTTTAATTCTAGCATGTCAATCTTCAGTTCCTGCGGTTGCTCAAGTTTTTCAAGCCCAAATCGTTCCTTATTTTTAGGTTTTATAACTGGAATATTTATCCAGCATGGCTCCTGGGAGAGGAGGATCTCAAATAATGTCGTGATTACCTGCGTAAACATAGGCCCGAGTTTTGGAGCACTGGCTTTGTGGATCTTTGCACCGAGGCCCACCTCACAAATCCTGAAATTGCCGAAGATTGCATGCAGTGTCATAAAGATATCTACGCCATACTGTTTTGCGGAAGAATTCCATTTCTGGTTGAGCCAGTGCTTGATGAGAGAAGGTGAAAAACCGAACTCACCTCCAATTGGCTGCCGGATGTCCTCACCCAACAAGCCATAAAATATTGGATAACATATATGGTTTGTTATCGTTCCATCGAACTGATGGCGCGAATAGAGCGGCAGCGTGTAGTCATACCCCTTTAGAATTGGCTCCCCGAGATACTTTATCCATTCTGGGGTGATTGAGCGGAGGTCAGCATCAATAACAACACCACCCTTTAGTGTTTTTATATGATTTTTTGCAAACTTATAGAGATTTAAAAAGTTATTGCCTTTGCCCTTAACTCCTTCGGGTGTTGAGATGTAGTGTTTCTGGGTTTTAGTTTTTGTGGAAAGAAAGGCACCTTTTGTGTCATCTCTACTATTATTGTCAACATTAACAATTAAACATTTTAAATCACTAAAGTATTTTGTTAGCCCTTGGTCGACCTTCTTTGTGACAAAAGAAATAGTATCTGCCTCCATTAATGAAGGAATTCCTACGATGAATTCAACTCCGGCTATTGATTTGTTCATCAAAAACTCCTCATGTTTGATCATTTCTGCTATGTGTGAATTTAAATTATATCTTGCTCATTATAAGTAGATTACATGCTTTTGTCTATTTTTATGAAAAATATTTTTTTAGAAATTGTTTCTTTGGTATAATTAAAAGTGGCTGCAGGCATTTTTTTAAGCGAAAAATTTTTAGAGAAAAATTATAACTAAATATTTACTTAAAAGAAAAGGATAAAATAGAAAAAGGGAGAAGCTTCAAATTTAAATATTCTGCAGCCTGTTGAGCTTCAAAATAAAAGAGCTTTATATGCCATGAAGACAGATTAGACCAGAGAGTTTGTCAGTATTAATAGACGGTGCTTTCTCCTTTTGGCTGTCGAGGAAGCCCATTTTGGAAAAAATCTGGAAAATAAACTCAAAAAAAATCCATTCTTTACTTGATTATATTTGCATTTTGATTTATAAATTGAATTTTAACACCTAATTAGTTAGGGCCCTGCTTTAATCGAGGGTCGGCTTCGCTCGGAAGGATTGTTCCCTTTGCTAGAGTGGCGACCTGAAGTTTGGGACCATGATTGAAAAATTTTTAAGGAGGTCAATGCTTTGCCAAAAGGAACAGTAAAGTGGTTTAACGAGAAAAAGGGATACGGCTTTATAGAGCAGGAAAACGGTCAAGACATATTTGTTCACTTCACATCTATTACAATGCCCGGATTCAAGACGCTCGCTGAAGGCGATGAAGTTAAATTTGACATTGAAGAAAGCGACCGAGGCCCTGTAGCCAAAAACGTCACTAAGCCTTAATTCTCAACAATCCGATAACCTAGAGTAGCTTTACAAAATCTGTAATTCATCTTTTTAGGGGGACAAGTCTATTAGAAATAGCTCAAATATAATAATTCCATCTAACCAGTAGTGTAATATAAAATGTTGTTTATAAATTTAAACAAGCTTATAAAAATCGAGGGATTTTTTTGATTTGTCAAGCTTGTTGTGATATTAGTTACCCTTTTTAAATTCATAAAATATGTTTGAGATTATAAATCCGATGAGGAGAGATACGATAAAATGATAAAGCGTTTGGTTTTTTTATTCCTATTTTTTTATACAGTCTGTTTTATTTTGACTGCCTATTCTTATCCGGAAGAAAGTGAATTTGATATTAATGAAGTAAAAAAGGATGCTCCAAAAGTATTTCTAGATGGGCGCTGTGACCGGGACTATATCAGAACAGAAATTCCATATGTCAACTATGTAAGGGACAGGAAAGGGGCTGATGTCCATGTACTCATTACAACCCAGACAACCGGGCCTGGCGGCACGGAATACACAATTGCATTTATCGGATTAGAAAAATATTCGGATATTAAAGATACGTTAAAGTATGTCTCAAAAAAAGCTGACACAAGTGATGAAACCCGGAAAGGGATGGTGAAAGTTTTAAAAATGGGGCTAATACCCTACATAGCAAGAACGCCTATCGCAGATTTTATCTCTATATTGTTTGAAGAAGAGGTCAGGCCTACAGCTGTGGAGGATAATTGGAATTTCTGGGTCTTCAGCATGAGCCTTTCCGGTTCCTTTTTTGGAGAAAAATCATACAAATATTATTCTCTTTACGGAAACGTTTCTGCCAACCGGATAACACCCGAGTCAAAATTAAGAATGAGTATTTACGGCAACTTCAATGAGAGTAACTTTGACATAGATGGAGATACTATATCCAGTTCTTCAGATAGAAAAAGTTTTAGCGGCTTGTATGTAAAAAGCATCAGCGACCATTGGTCCATAGGGACCTGGTTATCAGCTTCTTCAGCGACTTACAACAACATAGAGCTTTCAATAAGCCCAACTCCTGCAATCGAGTATAATTTATATCCATATTCTGAATCCACTCGAAGACAGCTTCGTTTACTTTACCGGGTCGGCTTAAGTTACAGACGCTACAGGGAAGAAACAATTTATAATAAGACTTCAGAAAGCTTGTTAAGTGAAGAACTTGCTGTTACATTTGCGCTTAAAGAACCTTGGGGAAATGCAAGTGCTACAATTGAAGGCTCTCATTATTTTCATGATTTCAGTAAAAACCGATTGGAAATATACGGCCACGTGTCGTTCCGCCTTTTTAAAGGTTTATCTTTAAGAATGAGTGGAGGCTTTGCTGCGATTCACGACCAGCTTTCGTTGCCTCGTGCAGGAGCAGAGCTGGATGAGATTTTACTGCAGCGAACTGAACTTGCTACTAACTTCGAGTACCATGTCTCGATAGGTTTTAGCTACACATTTGGCTCTGTGTACAGCAATGTTGTAAATCCTCGTTTTGGAAGATAGATAAAGTCAAAATGGGGACAGGCTCCATTTTCTGTAAATGTAACTATTATAGGGAAGGACACTTTTTCCATTGTGAAAAATGGTGCTTGTCCCCATTTCTGCTGATAGAGGGAGTGTGAGAGTAATTCTTCAATTGACACAAAACTTTTCTGTATGGTATAAGCCATAAGCAATCAAGAGTGATTAAATATATGTCTCTTAAATAAAAATAGGATAAAAAAATGAGTGGTCAGCAGATACTTTTTGGATTGTTGGAATTTTTGGTTTCTATATTTGTAAGTTTTATCCTTATCTTTGGGAGTTACCGACTTTTCCTAATTCTAACTCCGCGCTTCGATGAAGAACGCCAGCTCAGGATGAAAAATACATCGGTGGGGATTATTCTGGGAAGCATTCTTTTTGGAGAAGCGCTTGTTGTTAAACAGGCAATTTATCCGGTCATGGCAGTTATCCAGATTTTTATCCTCGGGCAGGAGAAGAGTGCCCTTAGTTTTATTAAAATGTTAGGTTTTAGTGTTGGATATGTTCTCCTGGCCGGGATTCTGGCATTAATTTGTATTCTTTTCAGTTTCTGGCTGTTTAATAAATTAACTCCACGAATCAATCATTTTGAGGAAATCAAAAAGAATAACATAGCGGTTGCTTTGTTTATGGCCCTTGTTATTGTTGCTATTTGTCTTTTAATAAGCTCAGGAGTTTCAGGCCTAACCAAAGCTTTAATCCCTTTTCCTGAGGTTGGATCAATTCCTCTTGAATAATTTGCTTTTATGAAGACTCCGCTTCTTGCACTTTTTCTCGTTTCCTTATCTATAATCAGTTTAATTGTTCTGGCTTCCTATATGGCTGAAAATAACTCTTGTGATACGTCCTTGGATAACTTGAATTTTATTCTCCTCCAAAGGGAAAACAAAACAGCTCAAAATTATAGTATTTATGAAAAAGAAGGAACAGAAAGCGGCTATAAGCTTACTTATGGCTGGGAAGACTATGAAAAAAATACTCACAACATAACTTTTTCAATTTTAAAGCAGCAACTTTTGGATGCAGAGAGCGAATTTGGCTATTATCCTGATGAGCTGGAGAAACATATGAGTGAACATCTTGAAAAAAAACAAGGTGAGATGATTAGTTATTTAGAGAAATTTATAAGTCAGCGATTACTGCGGAGTAAATACTCCCAATATTTTTTTATGGATGATGTAAGCCCCAAGGATTTTAAACTCAAGCTTTCCGCACCTCCTTCTATTTATAAAAAAGCCAAAGCAGAATTCGACAGGATTAAGAATGAACTTACGAAGGAACAGACAAAATATCAAGAAAATATAGAAAAAGATCAGAAAAAGAGAAAAGAGGCATTTTTAAATAAAAGGGGATTCCGATTCATCGGAGATAAAATAGGTGTAAATTACAGTCTTTGTGTTCAAAACAACCGTGCCAGGGTAAAGCAAGTGGTCGAAGCAATGCGGAGTGAGAGTAAAAAGGAGTCTCTTCGACAATTCCTGGCTTTGATGTTAGCTTTTATTCAGGAAGTAAGATACGGACTTCCTCCCATTCAAGAAAATAACAAAGTGATTTTAGAATTCTGGGTACCCCCTAAGGTCCTTGTTTACAACATTGGAGACTGTGATTCTAAGGGAGTCACTTTTGCTTCCATGTGGATAAATTTTAAGAGATACCCTCTTCTTTTGATAAAAGTACCCAAGCATCTGTTCGTAGGATTGGCTATTCCGTCAATAGGAGGAGAAGGATTTACAATTAACGGCTTAAGGTACACTCTTTGTGAGGTAACAGGTCCCGGTAAGATACCTCCGGGATTGATTACTCGATACAGCCAGTTTTATCTGGAAGGCAGACAATTCCGGTATGAGCTGATAAAGTGATTTCGATTGAACCAAGCTAACTACTTGGGGATAAAAGGGGGACGGTTCTGTTTTTATCTGTAGGGGTTTGATTTATTGGTTCTCTTCCATTTTGTGTGGGTATTAATCAATAAGTATTCGGGAATGGTCTCGCTCCCGTTCAGATTTTTCACGCCATCCCTTCATCGCTCTTCTCGGCGGCTGCGTAACTCGCTTCGCTCAAACATACTCGCCGCCCGACTCTGTCGGATTTCCTCGAAGAGCGATTCATGGAGGCTAAATCTTCAAAGGTCGCTTCATCCATCCCCGAACACTTTCTATTAATCTATCAAGACATGTTTTGCCCACACAAAATGGAAGAGAACCGATTTATTAAACCCACCAAAAAAATAGAACCGCTCCCATATATATGTTTTCTTACAACAAAGAATTTTAAAGTGCCATTTACTTTAATCCGACTCCAATCTAACAACTAAACTAGATAGACTAAATGGATTATTATGGTAAAATAAAAGAAAAGACATGTTGTATTTAAAGGGAAGAAATGGAAAAAAGAAAGCTTTTGGTATTTTTTCTTGTTAGTTTCTTTGCAATTCCAGCTTTAGGGCAGCAAGAGACCCTTATAAGTGGAAAAGTTGAGAGCGGGGGTTTTGGAGGTCCGGCATTAAAATTTACACATTTGAATGGAGAATTTGGCCTTTTTATGGGCGGTCGTGGTGGCTGGATAATTAATCATTCTTTCTCACTTGGAGGAGGCTGGTATTTTTTATCAAATGAGGTAAATGCAAATCCGCCTAATGAGGATCTCGACCTTCGAATGAACTACGGGGGATTAATTCTGGAATACATTTTCCAGCCACAAAAAATTACTCATTTTTCTGTTTCGGTTTTATTCGGGGTAGGAGGAGTTTCGCTCTATGACAGGAGTGGCGGCAACGGAGTTCCAGAAGATAATTCTACATCTTACTTTGTTGCTGAGCCAGGATTTAGTTTTATAGTAAATGTAGCAAATAATTTTCGAATTAATCTTGGAGCCAGCTATCGATATATAAGTGGAGTTGATCTGGCTGGAATAAAAGAAGAAAATTTGAGAGGAATCAGCGCAAATTTGACCTTAAAATTCGGAGAATTCTAACTTCGACATACAACAAAGTAGCCTTGACAGGTCAGGCTTTGGCTTTACACGTTTTTTTTGATTAATAACAGAAATCGCAACTTCAGCAAGAAGAACAGTGAAAATTGACTCATGTGGAGAATACTATGTTAAGTAAACAACTATTTTTGTTTTTGATCGTATTTTTTGTTTTTATCAGTTTTATAAACACAAATGAAGTACAGAGTTCTAAAAAAAGGCAGAGTCCTGCTGTTGGTACAAGTGGTATAGTCAGCTCTGCTCATCCGGTTGCTACACAGGTTGGCCTTGATATTCTTAAAAGTGGCGGTAATGCATTTGATGCAGCGGTTGCTATTGCTGCTTCCTTAAATGTTATTGAGCCGATGAACTCAGGGATTGGCGGTTACGGGACAATTCTTATCTATGATGCCATCAAAAGAAAGGCTCGATTTCTTGACTCAAGCGGTAAAATTCCCGCGAATGTAAATTCAGATGTTTTCCGTCCACCCACGCCAAATTATAAGGACAATCGGCGCGGGCCAAAGGCTGTATCCACGCCGGGAAATGTTAATGCATGGTGGGCGATGTCCTCTGAATACGGGAAGCTCAAGTGGGATAAACTTTTTGAAGGCGCGATTAAAACCGCTGAACAAGGATTCGAGATTAATGAACGATTTGCTCGAGTTATAAATCAAACATTTTCTGAATTTAATGAATACGGTCAAGCTGTTTATGGCAGAGAAGGTTTACCTCTGGGAAAGGGAGATGTTCTTTTCCAGAGAGACCTTGCTCAATCATTTCGGTTAATAGCTAAAGAGGGCCCTGGGGCTGTTTACGGCGGAAAAATCGGAAAAGTTATAGATAGAGTTATGAGGGAGAAAGGCGGCTTCTTGACCATTTACGATTTGATTGCTGACAGAGCAGAATGGTGGAAACCCATCAGCATAAATTACCGTGGGTATACAGTGGCAACGGCTTCGCCTCCTTCCACAGCATTTCCTTCGCTTATCCGGCTAGGTTTAATGAGCTGCTTCAATAATGTTAATCTTGGGCACAATACAGCGGGCTATCTTCACCGTTTTGCTGAAGTTACTAAACACGCTTTTTGGTGCCGTCTCGCCTATGCAGGTGATCCGGGAATTAATCCACCTCCACTGGATAATCTGCTTTCTGAAAAATATTGGAAGGAAGTTGTCAAAAATATAAATATGAAGAAAGCAATGCCATTTTCTCAACCAAAAACTGTTGTGAAGAGGGGAGATAATACAACACATTTTGTTGTTGCAGATAAATGGGGAAACATCGTTTGTGCAACACAGACACTCGGCAACTCATTCGGCAGCCGCATTATGGTGGAAGGCACAGGTATCTGGCTTAATAATTCACTTGCATACTGCACCTTTGAACCAAAAGGAAATCCTATGGATGCGCATGCCGGCCATAGGAAACTCTCGGGCGACTGCCCGACCATTATTTTTAAGGATGGAAAGCCCTGGATCGCTATTGGAACACCGGGTGGTCATACAATAGGCCAAACAGTCCCTCAAATGGTCATGAATATGATCGATTTTAAGATGGATATTCAACAGGCTATTGCAGCGCCACGTATCAGCTTTAGGGAACCGGACATCATTCTTGTGGAGGGAGGGATTAATGTCTCAGTTCAAAATGCTCTTGAAGACCTGGGACATAAAATCCGTTTAGTTGAGGCACTTGGCAACGCGCACGGATTAATGATCAAGTATGATTCCATGGGAAAACTGGTTCGATTTTTTGGCGGCGCTGATCCTCGTGGCACAGGACTGGCCAAAGGATATTGATAACCAAGAGGACTTTGGATTGGAAGCATCTTTATTTCCGTGATAAAGAAACAGTCAGGCAAACTGATTAGTCAGCCCGTGTATTTTCCCCAGCGAGAAAAATCCACTTATTCCTCGGCTTGCTCTCCTCGTTGAGGAACCATGCCCGCTCGCCTCCGGATGGCTTCCTAATCAGTTTGCCTGACTTCCAAAGAAATTGTCACGGAAATAAGGATGCTTACCTTTGGATTTTTTATTTGATATTTCTAATCAGCTCTTCTCTTATATCTGACACCCTTCTACCCATGTCAGAGAGAGTTTGAAGGAATTCGGAACGCCGGTCCAGTTGCTTCTGTAAAACCAGCACGCCAGTCTCTGAGATTTTGTGAAAGGAATTAATTGCGGTTTTTATTCGGTTTAACTCAGTTTCCAGTTCAGAAAGGCTCATTTTCTCAGGATCCCTGGAATAGATTATTTCCGGTGATCTGGGATATTCTGTATTAAAATTAGGTGTTTTTTCCATGGACTCATGTTCTTTTAAAACAGGCGGCAGCTCTTCCTCTGAAACCTCGGTGCTTTCTCTTTCAGTGGACTGGGATGAGGTTTTTGTTTTTTCTTCGATCCATTCGTTAAAGCTGTCTATCAATTCGTTCAATTTCTGTTTTGCTATATTCATGGCCTCAATTTCTGTCGTAATAAGCCGGATATCATCTTCTAAATCAATTGTAGCCTGACAGAGAACGTGAAAGCTAAGAATATCCACTTCTGGAGGTGAAATATTTTCAAACTGGTTTTGTATTATTTCAGTAACCATCTGAGGAATAAAAACATTGCCTTCAGCAGAGGATATTTGATTCTCAAAAGCTTTAACTGCATCCATAGCTTTTATCTTTGTGGCAGGATTGAGGTTTTTCCCGATTCGATACTGCTGCTTGAGTATATCTTTTTTATAAACTTCTTGTGCAGAGTATATAAAAAAAGTCACAGCCAGCAGACAGATCATCAAAATAGGGACAAGCCATCCTGAAATGGTTAATGGAGTTTTAGCTTTCATGTCAATTTTTCCTTGTATATTTCAGCTGCTTGCCTCTGTTTCCAATTGCGCTTTTTCTGCTATTATTAATTTTCCTTATCTGTTTTCCCTATAAAAGCTTATAGCACAGGAGAGATTTGAAGTCAAAATAATGAAAAAAGGAAAAATTCCTTATTTTATGTTTTTAACTAGGATTTCCTGTATTGTTGATTTCTTTTTATAAAACAATTTAGCTTTTTAGTTTCCGGTAGAGTCTATTTAAGCTTTACAGTTGTTGAGCCTCCATAATAAATCCCGTTAAAAAGGAATTTGAAGGTCCCGTGGGGTTGGGCTCTACGGATAATCTCAGGCCCGTACAGAAATAGCTTGCCTTTGCCAATACCGGCCTCAATGATAATAACGCCTCCATCCAGAAAGTGCTTTCCCCAGGCCCATCCGCTCCGTAAAGGATTCTTGCTGTCAAACCAGGCAACTGGCTGTATTCCTTTTTTTGTAGCTACGGGTTGGAGTAGAAAGACAGGACTGTTATTAAAAGAAACATCCACTTTCTCAGGCATCCCATATGCCAGGGGATTTGTGTTATCGACACGCACCTGAAGGATAGAGCCTGGTACAAAGTACTTAGCCCGAGGCAAGGATTGTTCTGTCCCGTCTGGAAGTTTTTCAACGAGGGAATTGGTTATGGGTAGACCGGCATAGTATCCAATACTGGTTGAACTGCCGATAGCAAGAATTGTGCCGCCGTCCTTCACAAACTGGATCAGATGCGGAATGGTTTTGGCGGCGGTTACAGTTCCGACTCTATTGTGGTATTCCTGAGGAATACTTTTCAGATCAGGCGCAGGGAAACTGCGAAAGCGACTTGTGCTGTCGGGTCTAATACGGGGAATAGCGCCGCGGACAAAAATGAGCACGTCATACTGACTGGCCAAGTTTCCTGCATCCAGGGAAGGAGGGTAGACCACCTCAAACGGGAACTCAAACTGTTCGAGTATCCAACGCAGCCAACCGGACTGCATTGAGCCTCCATAATGATCCCATATTCCTATACGCAGAGAGCGCAGAAGGAAAGCTTCACCAGAGGGCCTCGATTTTGTTCCTTCGAAATTTAATCCGATCTCTTTAGTTAGTTTCTCTAGTTCAGGAACAGTGGAACGTTTTGCCGGAATGTATATGGTGCCGGCAGGATATGTCTTTCCGTTGGACAAAAAAGCTTTCTTTAGCCAGCAGACTTTTTCCTTTTTTTGCAGCAGGCGGTTGATGGCAATGAATGAGTCATTGATCCTGTGGTCTAAAAGGAATCCTGCAGTTTTCCCGCTACGCGTGACAGCTCCAGCAGGAGGCTTCGCAAGGTCTTCGATCTTCTCGAAAGGGCCCTCAAATCCGTCGAGAATCCGGTCAAAATCCACTCCCATTTGATAAGCCAGAGTCCAGCCAGCGTTGTCATAGGGAGGGATTGGTGCTCCGCCCGGATAGGGGATGTCGTCGGGATGATCTTGAGGTTCAAACATGGAGATAATATGCGGGCGGAAAGCTTGAGCGGTCTTGACTATATAAGAATCCTTAGGATAGGCTTTTCCAGCCACATCAAAGGAGTGAGTCGCGCGAAGTACCGTAACGCCATTCTTGATGAGAGTGTTCACAAATTTAGTGGCTGTTAAAAAGTCAGGCTGGTCGGAAGGAAGGATGTAACCTCTCGGGTCCCGGTTGGCAGGCTCATAAAGCATTTTATAGTACTTGTGTGGATAGCCCTGTGAGCGGCCAAAACCGCTTGGCTTTACTTTATCTTTTTTGATTGCTTCCTCGACGGCGGCAATCTGTCTTGGATAGATGGTCCAGTTATCGCGGCTTCCTCTTTTAATAGAATTTTTTCCCATGAGGTAAATATTGTACAGGAAGTCTTCATGGTGCTTTGAAGCCAGGTCGAGGATAGCCCGGTCAGCAGTTATTGAGTATTCGATAGACTGGCGGAAATGCCATTTTTGCGGTGCTATGGGATACGGTAGGTCATTCCTGGGCAGCTGTCTCTGGGGAAGAAAAGGTATTTCCATGGGAGTAGGGTTCCCGATGGTTTCTGTGAGAATTCCAATCATGTTGTGGAAATATGTTGTGGTCCGCAGCCCTCCGTTCCACCATGTCGAATATCTGGCTCCTGACCTCATTGTTGCTCCTGGTTTTCCCTCGGCAACAAAACGGCTGTGCATCGCGGTTCCGACAAGTTCGATCCCCAGCGGAACAAGAGGGTCAAAGCAGTAGTTAAACGGGTCCCGGAAAGGTGGGGCAAATAAGACGCATCCTGAGGGGCCAGACTGGTGCTGGTTGTAAACAATTTGCGGAAACCATTCGCTGTAGAGTACCCGGTTAAGAGCTTCTGTCTCGGGCTGAGTGACCATGTAAAAATCCCGGTTGTTATCATGGCCGATGTATTTTTGGTAAAGACGGGGAAGCCCTCTCGTAGACCGTTTTGTAGGTTCTGATTCACGCATGTACCAGTTCGACACCAGTTCCATTCCATCAGGATTTGAAGGGATAGCAAGCAAGATGACATCATTTAAAATCCTTAACGTCTCCGGGTCATTCCGGCTTGCCATTTGATAAACAAGTTCGATGAGCTGCTGGGCCCCCAGGACTTCAGAGCCGTGAAGGCCTCCATCAATCCAGACCACAGCCCGTCCTTCAGCGGCCAGTGCTTTTGCTTTGCCGTCAGTTAGTCCCTCTGCTAAAGCCATCTGCCGTGATATATCTTTATAATGGTCGAGTTTCTTGTGATTTTCAGGCGAGGTGATAATCGCCATAAGCATTGTGCGCCCTTCAGCGGACCGGCCAATTTCTACAATAGATATCCGGTCGGATTCCTGAGCCAGTTTTTTCCAGTATGAATCCAATTGGGTGTAGTTAGCCAGAAAATAGTCGTCCCCGGGATTAAAACCCATATGTTCCTTTGGGCTTGTGATTTTATCCTGGCTGAGAACCGGTACGGAAACCAATACTAATAATAAGCAAAGTGAAACAAGGGTCTTATTGTGTCGCATTTATTCCTCCTTTTTCCCGATTTAGGATATAAATTTATCTTTTTTCCAAATTTGTTTTATTATGCGATTTTTTTCCATTACTGATAAAAAGCTTATAGCATAAAAAAAAGGGACACGCTACTTTTTTAATAGTGGGGCTTGATTCATTTGTAGAGGCTTGATTCATCAAGCCCACTTTTTTGAAGAATTAAAAACAGGAGACTGATAAAAAATAGACCTTTTTCCTTATTTCTCGTATACTTCTTTGACAAGAGTATGTCTCCAAAGAATAGAATTATAGAAATACGGAACTTTTTTTTAACAAGTCTCGTCAGTTTGCGTAAATTACGTGTGTATTAACACAATAGTTATAGACTTCATCTAAAATATTTAAGGAGGAAATGATGCGTACACGAGTTATCTTTGTGTTAGTAGTTTTATCCATTTTTGTTTTTGGATGCGCTCCAAAAGAGGAAATGCCCCGCCTTATTCCGATGGAGGATTTTTTCAGGAATCCTGAAAGCGCTGGGTTTAACCTTTCTCCTGACGGAGAGCATCTGGCTTTTATGAAGCCCTGGCAAAATCGATTGAATGTTCATGTACAAAAAATTGGCAAAGAAGAGGTTGCAAGAATCTCCAGCGCAACCGAAAGGGATATCGCTGGTTTTATCTGGGCGAATAACAGCCGCATTGCGTATGTACAGGATACAGCAGGGGATGAAAACTTTAGGTTATATGCTGTAAACATAGACGGTTCCGGCTTTAAAGAACTTACGCCGTTTGAGAAAGTGAGAGTAAGTATAATCGATGAGCTGGAAAATGATGATGAACACATGTTGATCGACATGAATAAACGTGATGCCCGTGTATTTGATGTTTACCGCATCAACATCAACACAGGAAAAATGCAGATGATTGCTCAAAATCCAGGAAATGTGACCGGATGGATGACCGATCATGATGGCAATTTAAGAGTAGCCATTACTACAGATGGAGTCAACACAAGTGTGCTGTACCGCAATTCAGAAAAGGAAGATTTCCAAAACCTGATCACAACCACTTTTAAAGAGACTCTAACACCGTTATTCTTTACGTTCGACAACAAGAACCTTTATGTCGCTTCCAATATAGGTAGAGATAAAGAAGCAATTTATGAGTATGATGTGGAGAATAAAAAGAACATCAAATTATTATATGAACATCCTGAAGTTGATGTTAATTATTTGTTAAAGTCAGATAAGCGTAAAATTATTACAGGTGTTTATTACTATACTGATAAAGGGCATTATTTTTTCTTTGACAAAAACAGGAAACAATTGCAGGAAATCCTGGAAAAGCGTCTCTCAGGATATGAAGTTTCTGTCACAAGCGCGAGTAAAGATGAAACAAAGGTTCTGGTTAGAACTTACAGTGACAGGTCACTGGGAGCCTATTATTATTTTGACCGTGATACAGAAGACTTCAAAAAGCTGGTAGATGTTAGTCCCTGGTTGAATGAAGATGAACTGGCTGAAATGAAACCCATTTCTTACACATCCCGGGACGGGTTGACCATTTACGGATATTTAACCCTACCCAAAGGCGTAAAATCCAAGAATTTGCCTGTTATCATCAATCCGCATGGCGGTCCCTGGGCCAGAGACACATGGGGCTTCCTGCCTGATGTCCAGTTCCTTGCTAATCGGGGTTATGCAGTGTTGCAGATGAATTTCAGAACTTCAACCGGTTATGGACGAAAATTCTGGGAAGCCGGATTTAAACAATCAGGACTTGCTATCCAGGATGATATCACAGACGGAGTGCTCTGGCTGATCGAGCAGGGAATTGCTGATCCAGAACGTGTGGGTATCTATGGTGGTTCTTACGGAGGGTATTGCACTCTGGCAGGTGTAGCATTTACTCCGGATTTATATGCATGTGGTGTGGATTATGTCGGGATCTCAAGCTGGTTCACAATATTAGAATCTATCCCACCTTACTGGGAACCGATGAGAGATATGTTCTATGAAATGGTAGGAGATCCGGAAAAGGATAAAGAGTTACTTGAGGCAACTTCTCCTCTTTTCCATGCGGATAAGATTAAAGCGCCCCTTTTTGTTGCTCAGGGAGCTAATGATCCCCGTGTAAATATTAAGGAATCAGACCAGATCGTGGATGCTCTGAAAGAGCGTGGTATTGAAGTTGAATATATGGTTAAAGACAATGAAGGACACGGTTTCAGGAACGAAGAAAACCGGTTCGATTTTTACAGAGCTATGGAAAAGTTCCTCGGCAAGCACCTCGGCGGAAGAGTAGAAGAAAAAATTCAAAAATAAATACACCGGAGCTCAATGAAATGAGACTTCTAAAACTTTAAAAATTTTTAACTCTTTAGAAGTTGTTTTTGTAGAGGCCTGATTCCGGTTTTATTTTTTGTATATTCCTTCTCTGGGACCAAAAGAAAACAAGACAACGGTGTCTGTTTCTTTTTTATAGATCAATCTTTTACTTTGACCTTTAGCTGTATATCTAAAGTATCTCAAATTTATAAATTCTCCTTTAAGTTTTTTCACTTCTTCTGGATTTTTCAATATTTTTATAATAGCTTCTTTTAGGGCTTCATTCTCTTGTTTTTCTTTTATTTTTTTTCTTAATTTCTTGAATTTGGCAGTTTCAACAAGCCTCATCTAGAAATCCTTCAATTTCAGTTCTGATACATTTCCCATCTCATAATCAACCATGGCTTCTATTATATCCTTAATCTCTTGAACTGTAAGTTCAGGATTTTCAATCGCAAGGAGCCCAATTCTTAACACATATCTCATAGCGCTAGAAAAATCCCGCTGCTCTTTTCTGGCAAATATATCCAAATCTCTTATTAAATTATCATCGATTGCTACAGTTTTTCTTACCATTTTCATCCTCCGCATACTTTATATGATAATTTCATAATCTTGTCAACTTTTTCTGATGATTTTTTTCTTATTTCTTGACTTGCACTTCGTCGCGCCAGTAGCGGAGTTTTCCGACTCCTGCGTTATCCGGACTTGCATCAAAAGCCAGACCAAAGAGTGAAGGCTTGGTTTCCACGAGAACCTTACCCTGAAAGAGGGCTTTGGTCAGGTTAACAATCGTGTAGTTCAGTTTTGCCCCTTGTTGGCATGCAAAGATAAAATCGCCGTTTGTCTCAAAATCGCCGTAATTGATTTTGCCCGATTCATAGGTATATTTGGGGCGTCTCCAGTCACGGATTATGTCCATCCGCAGGTTTTTCTTAACAGCGACAACCAGATCCTTGTCTTTAGTCTTTATTCGAACTCCCAGGCCGGCTCTCTCGGGCTGGATAGGAAGAACACTGATCCGGTCTTTCCATTCTAGATATGGTTCCTGGGCAGAGTGGGGGATAAGCACGGTCACAAATCCAACTGTTTCACCGAGTTCAAAATGCTGGGCGGTTGTCTGATGGATAAGGAGTTCGTCCTGATAATGGCGTTTTTCAGGCTCTACTCCTTCCAGGCGGTAATGTGTTGATGGGAATACGATAAGGAGATGCTTATCTTGAGGTAGCTCCTGCGTCTGAATTTTGTCATAAACCGTATCGTACCAGTGCTTCCCGTATGCAACGATTTTCCTTGTGTGCCAGAGGTTAGAGAGTGTAAAAAACTCTTCTTTCCTGGATTTGAAAATATCAAAAACAACAAAAATCTCCGGGCTTTTTATATAAGTTATTACCCTGTCCCATTCGTATCCCATATTGTCATCGATAAGCCGCGTCCGGCTGTAATCAAAATCAGGAAGCGCCAGGAAGTCCACTTTCTGCGTGCGGACTTTCCGGTATGAGCCTGCATTGCGCAGGAATTCAAGGATTTGCTGTCCTGGCACTTCATCACGGTGGCTGTAGCGGTACTGGCCTTCTTTTTGCCCTATCCAGATTTTTTCCGGCCGGACACACAGACGGTTGTGGAAATAATCCTGCCTGTAAGCGCCAAAAGGACCGCTGGGCATATAATCCCGGTATCCGCCGTCATGAAGCAGCACAGAACCACCGGACATGAGCAGCACAATGCTGTTTTCGTCCGAGTGCCCGTGAGTCATTTTTTCTTCCTCAACCGGGATAGTATCCCTTAGATAATCACGGAAGTTTAAGCCGCCATCCCCTTCGTCTCTGTAATTCAAGAGCATATAAGTGGATGGATTGTCCCAGCCGTTCCGGAAAACAATTTTTTTCCCCTGGACATCTTCCATAACTTCTTTAGATAAAGTTTTAGGTGGATGGGCTGGAATCCCGTCGCTTCCCCAGCGGTAACAATCCAGAAGGATATACCCCAGGCCTACATTGGTCGGATTTTCAAAATCTAAAAATTTCCGTGCGATTGTTGAAGCTGCCCATTTCAAATGAGGGTCTTTATACAAATTGGCGGCAGTCTCAAAGTAAACAAGAAAACGGTTCCAGTTCGAAAGCCAGTTAGCATCTCCAAAGTCCGGAATCATATCTGCAGGGCTCATCAGATGAAGGAAATACTGGGCGTAATAATACATCTCAGGGGTTTTAAACATCTCTTCCATTTTTCCTAAAATATCTGCATACCCGCAAAGGGCATAGAGCCATACTCCATGGTATATAGTTGCATCCTCTATCTGCCAGTTTCCCCAGTTGTCGTCCCCAAGAGCCCTGCGCTGCATTTCCCATTTTTTTGCGCTGGGATGATCGGGAAGGGCACGCACAGCCCAGGCTAAGGACTCAGCACGCAGTGCAGTACGGTTCATTGGGCCCCATTCCTGGGTTCTCAGAAGATAAGTCATGCTTTCAGCTATATCCTTTTCAACTTTTTGCTTTTCAGAGCTTGAGAAAACTTTCAGGCGGTTTAGCGTATCATAGGCACGGATATAACGCATTACTGTAAAAAAATCGGGAAGAACTGGAACGCCATCTGCATAGTCTGGGCGCAACTTGATGGATGATTCAGGATACATCGAGCGGTAGTCACTGTACACAAGAAGAACTTTTTTTGCCCGTTTGGCATACTCTGGATTTTTCTCCTTTTTATAGAGATAAGAATATATGACTGCCATTTCCAGAAGACCGCCCGGAGGCCTGTAGCCAAAAACATTCTCAGGATCAAAGCGCTGTTTCCATTTTTGTATCACTTCATCATAATGCTGCCAGGTCCAGTCTGCTGAGTCCCGGGCATAGGACAGGTATTTTGCTCTGGGCACAGTATCAAGGGAAAATGCCGAATCTATGGAGCAAAACATAAAAAGGATTATGGATACGAAGCAAAAAATCGTTTTAAATTTTCTTTTACTCATCGATAATATTCCTCCATTGTTCTCTAAACATGGACTTGATTCATCAAACCCGTTATGGTTTACTCATGTAGGGATTCGATTTATCAAACTCACCTTCTAGAATGTTTTTGCGAACGCAGTGTGGCAATCTCTTTTTTTCCTGTAGGGGTTTGATTTATCGGTTCTCTTCCATTTTGTGTGGGTAATTAATTAAAACATAGTTTACCGGCTATCAGGTAGACGATAGTCCTTAAATATTGGGTTTTTTTGAAGCCATATGCTCTTTT
>Ga0209986_10001308_pt1 | contig 23928 bp, 27 predicted proteins | sample BlataG_FD_183168 | JGI IMG/M metagenome (GOLD analysis project Ga0209986, IMG submission 183168) | Deep subsurface microbial communities from Black Sea to uncover new lineages of life (NeLLi) - Black_00105 metaG (SPAdes) (version 2) | ecosystem: Environmental > Aquatic > Marine > Oceanic >... | reverse complement strand
AATACAAAAGATTATCCAATTGCAGGAAATACTACTACTTCTGTTTTTAATGTAGATAATACTACAGATAAAATAGATACTAGGGTTAGAGGAAGACTCGCAAACATTACAATTGAAAATAACCAGGTTGACGAAAACTGGAGATATGGTACATTTAGAGTAGATGTACAACCGGATGGAAGAAGGTAATGGCTAAAGTTACAGTTTATATTCCAGAACCTACACCAGATTATGATTCTTCTAATCAACGTCAACAATTAGAAGCATTAGATACAATGAAAAACCAACTTAATTTTGGTTATCAACAAGATCTTCGTAATGAAGAAGATAGAAAGAATTGGTTTTTTAGTTAATGGCAAATTTTTATAAAAGTGAAACGTTTGATTTATCAACAACAAATCTTACAACTGTTTTAACAATTAATACTTCATCAATAGCTATTGTAAAAGCTTTAACAGCTGTTCATGATACAGCTAGTAATGTAGATGTACATCTAACTTTAAAAAAGTTCGGTGGTTCAGATGTCAAAATTGGTTATAAGGAAATTAATAAAGGCCAAGAAGAAATGGTAGTAAACGTTGTTAATATGGAAGAGGGAGACGTGTTAAAAATGCAGGCAGGTACTGCTGATGAGATCACTGGACAAGTGAGCTATCTTCTGATAGATAGATCACAAGAAAATGGATAAAGAATTACCAAAAATAGAATGTAAGACAGAAACCGTTTATAGAAATAAAAAGACGGGAGAAGTTTCAAAAGAAAAAATAGAAGGAGCTGACATTGTACAAGATGTTACTGTACAAGTAACTAATAAAGGTTTAGAAGTTTTACAGAAATTAATGAAAAAATAAAACATAAAGGATAGTATGAAAGAAGCTAGAGGCGGAACTGAACTTCAGTTAGAATACTTAAAAAAATATGTTGATTCAAAGTTATTGGATCAAGTTCAAATTACAACATCAGTACCAGAAAAGATTCCACTTCATCCAACAAAGATGAATATTTTGTGGCAGAAAAATTCATACGACCAACCAAATTTAAACCCATGGTTTAAGGATAAAAACAACCATAAAAAATATGACTGGTATGTATTTAATAGTCATTGGAATTATGAAAAGTTTAGAATGTTTTTTGACATACCAACAGATAGATCTGTAGTAATAAAAAATGGTGTAGATAAAATTAAACCAAGAAACTTAGAACAGCCAAGAGAAAAAACAAGACTTATATTTCACCCAACTCCATGGAGAGGTTTAAATGTAATGTTAGCTGCTATGCAGATGGTTAAGAATCCTAATATTGAATTAGATGTTTATTCTTCTTGTGATGTATATGGTGAAAAGTTTAAAGAAAATAATGATAAACATTATCTAGAATTGTATGAACAAGCAAGAAAATTACCTAATGTTAATTATATTGGTTATAAACCAAATGAATATATAAAAGAAAACTTACATAAATATGATATGTTTGTTTATCCAAATATATGGGAAGAGACATTTTGTATATCTTTAGTTGAAGCAATGACTGCAGGACTATATTGTATTACAACAAATTTCGGAGCTTTGTATGAAACAGGAGCCGAGTTTCCTGCTTATATTCCATACCAAAAAGATTTTAAATCTTTAGCATCTAATTTTGCAGCGGCAATAGAAGGTATAGCACCAAATTTAAATTCAAGAAAAATACAAAGTCATTTATATGATCAAATGAATTACACAACTAAATTTTATAACTGGGACAGACAAGGTGGTGCCTGGTCAAGATTTATAGAAGGAGCATTAAATGCAAGATCCAAGTAAACCTATATGGATAAATAAAGAAGAAATTAAAACAGAAAAGAAGCCTATTATCTTTGTAGCAACACCAGTACATAGTGAATGTTCTATTCATTTTGCACAAGCCTTATTATCATTTCAACAAAGATGTATGCAAGAAAAAATAGGTGTTAGTTTTGCTTTATTAAAATCTTCTTTAGTAACACAAGGTAGAAATTTATGTGTATCTAACTTTATGGAAGAATCAAAGAAAGTACCATACACTCATTTTTTATTTGTAGATTCAGATATTGAATTTAATGCTGAAACTATATTTAGTATGGTAAAAGCAGATAAAGAAGTTATAGCTGCACCATATCCTCTAAAATCAATAGACTGGCAAAAGATTCATAAAAGAATGAATCCTGAAATGACTTCAGAATTACTTTCTAAGATGGGTTTTACATGGCCAATTAAATTAGATAACCAAGAACATATTTCTGTAAAAGAACACGTCATGGAAGTGTCTCATGCACCAACAGGATGTATGTTAATAAAGAAACAAGTGTTTGAAAAAATGATTGAAGCATACCCTAATCTAAAAATAAACCAACCGACCATTATAAATGGAGAAGGGTCTAATAAACCTTTTTACTATAACTTTTTTGATACATACCATGATCCAGAAAATAAAAGATATTATGGTGAGGATTTTGGATTCTGTAAAAGATGGACTGAAATAGGAGGTAAATGTCACTTATATGTAGGTGATGATATTACTCATATTGGTGAGTATAGGTATACTGGAAACCTATATACAGACATGAAACAGAACCTTAAAAAGATTGACTAGTTAAGTAAAATCTAGTAAATTAGACTAATTACAGGTTTCATTCCCTGCTCTTTTACATTATAATTACAATTAAACTATGACAATATCTAGAATGCAAATGAACAGACAATTACGAGCAGGAGGCGGTATAATGGATATCGCTCCAAGAGAACAATTTGGTTTAGGTAGTTCAATTAAAAAAAGAATTAGAAAATTAATACCAAATGAAATATCAAAGATAGCAGTAAAGGCAGCTCCTTTTGTTGCACCTTTTAACCCATTACTTGCAGCAGGTATGGCAGGTATAGGTGGTTTTGATCAAACAGGCCGTATTGGTAAATCATTAAGAAATGCCGCTTTAACATATGGTGGTGGACAATTAGCTAGATTTGCAGGTGGTGCAGGTGTTCAAAAAGGTTTTAACCCATTTCAAGGTGCAGATTTTTCTGGCGGTATGATGTCAGGTATTAAGAGTTTAGGAAGCTCACCTATTGGTGTTGATACAGGTTTTAAACTAGGTCAATATGAAATGTTTGGTGCACCAAAAACTGTGCCTGAAGGACAATATTTACCAACAGACTTTGCTACTGAAACATTACCCCTGGAACAAGCAACAAAAAGTTTAACAGAAACTGCAGTTGATGCAGGTCAAAGAACTGTTACAGATTTAGGTAAAGATTTAGTAAGTGGAGATCTTTCTAAAATGGGTAATGCTGCAAAAGAACTTGGCGGCAAAGCATTAAAATCTATATATACAAATAAAGATGGTAGTTTAGATAAATCAGCATTGTATTCAACACTAGCTGGAGTTAGTAGCTATATAGAAGCTAAAAAATTAGCTGATGACGCAGGTTTAGAGGATGATGAATATACAGAAGATATGTATAATGCTGAAAAAGCTGATGCTAAAGAAGCATTTGCAGTTTCATTAGATCCAGCTAACTTTGCTCAAGGTGGTAGAGTTAATTTCCTAGAAGGTGGAAGCAGTAATTCAAAATACAATTCAATGGTTACAAAAATGTATATTGAAGCAGGTGGTGAAGAAGGAACTGGTATGACTATAGATGAATTTGCAAATGAATATTTTAAGAAATTTGCTAAAGGCGGTAGAGTTAATTTAGAAGGTGGTGGAATACCAAGTATTACTTTAGAAAAAAGTGAAGAAATGATTGGAGAAGATATGACTCCTTTAACAAATAATTTATTAATGGGATTATCTCCTATTACTTTTCTTCGTAAATTTTTAAAAAAAGATGATGACTCTAGTGGTATTGGAATGTTAGCTAGTCCAAGTGGTGACTCTAGTGGTATTGGAATGTTAGCTCAAGAAAAAATAGTAATGCCAAAAGAAAAACCTATAGATAGGTTTATGTTAGATGAAGTTATGAGTGAAAAAGGAATGAATACTTTATCAGAAGATACTAGAGATGCAGCTATGAAAATGTATGCAGAAAAGGCTTATAAAAAAGGTCAAATATCTGAAGAAGAATATAGAGAAATAATGGGTTTTAAAAATGGTGGTATTACAGGTATTAGAAACAACTACGCCATGGGATCTGAAGTACCAATTAGAAAAAATCCAGCTGGCGTATCAGAAATGGATTTTAGACAAACAGGTGGATTTGTACCTCCAATTGGTGTAAAAGAAAAAGCTGATGACATTCCTGCAATGTTATCTAATAATGAATTTGTGTTCACTGCTGATGCTGTAAGAGCAGCAGGTGGTGGAAATATTAATAAAGGAGCTCAACGTATGTATCAAACTATGAAAGCTCTAGAAGGAAAAGCATAATGGCCAATGAAGTAATACAAACTTCCATAGCAAGACCCGCACCTTATTTAGAAGCGGCTGGAGAAACAATATTAGAAACAGCTTTAGGTAAAAAAAATGCTGACGGAACTATTACTCCAGGTCTTATATCTAAACCTATAGATACATCTGCATTTGCAACTAATATTGCAGGTCAAAATGTCTTAACACAAAACGCACAACAGCTAGCAGCAACAAACGCTGGCCTTGGTACATTAACTTTTGATCCAGAAACTGGAGCTGTAACAGGCGCAGGACAAGGAACAGGTGTTGCAGGTTACCAACCATTCTTAGATCAAGCAGCAGCTTATTCAGGTCCAAATGCTTATCAACAATTTATGTCACCATATCAACAAGAAGTTATTGACACTTCATTAGCCGAGTTTGATAGACAAAGAGATATTTCAAGAAATCAATTATTAGGAAGTCAAGTTGCTCAAGGAGCCTTTGGCCAAGGAAGAGGACAAGTTGCAGAAGCAGAATTTGGTGCACAGTCTCTACAAGATAGAACATTATTAAATGCACAGTTACAAGCTCAAGCGTTTGCACAAGCGCAAAATGCTGCAGCTCAAGCTCAACAGCAACAAGTAGGATTAGCTTCATTACAACCTAGTTTAGCAACAGCTAATATTCAACAATTAGGTGGAGCAGGAACCGCGAACCTTGGTTACGAACAAGCAATTTTAGATGCAGCATCGCAAAATGCACAAACAGCTGCTTACGAACCATACAACAGATTGCAATATGGTCAGTCAATAGTAGGAGGATTATTATCTGGTCAACCTCAAGCTTACTCAACTCAAACTTCAGCTCCTGCTGCAGGAAGTGTAGGGCCGTTAAGTCAAGCTTTATCTAGTGCTGCTGGTGTTTATGGTATATCAAGTTTATTCGGGAGATAATAATGGCTTATAATGTTTTCAAAAGACCAATGTTTAAAAGAGGTGGATCTACTAAAGGAACAGGGATCATGTCTCATGTTGAACCTAGAGCAAAAGCTGCTGATGGTTTTTTTGGTAGTTTAATGAAACCAGCTAGAAATCCAGATGGAACTATGGTGCAGTTACCACAAAGAAGTTTTGCTGATGATGCATTATTTTTAATAGGTCCAGGTAAGTTTTTAAAAGCAGGTGGTGCCGGTTTAAATATTTTAAGAAAAGCAGGTGAATTTGCTAAATTTCCTAAAGGTTATCCAACAAGAGGTATTAAAGGACAAGGGAGACCTTATTTACAATATGCTGATAAACCAGGTTTATTTACAAACAAAGGTATAATGGAAGCAGTTAAACCTTATACAACAGGAATGTCAAAAACCTTAAAAGATTTTGGTCAAGGTGTGGGTACAACTGCAAAAGATTTATATAAAAAATATGGTATATCAATAGGTATTGGAGCACCTGTTGTAGGTGGTTTGGGTTATGGTATTAAAAAAGGATATGATTCTCTTATGGAGGAAGAAGGAATGGGAGACGAGTTTGCTAGAGCTAGACAAGCTATGACTTCTGATGAAGCTTACAATGGTATAGTTAAAGAAGCAGTGGATGCTGTAGAAAAACCAGATACTGGTAAAAAACCAAAATACGAAGAAGCAGACCTAAGAACTAAAGTACAAAAAGAAGCAGATGAAATTATGGATATGCTTAAAGATGAAGATTTAAACAAAGCAGAAGCGGCATTATTAGTATCTAAAGCTTTAAAGACTCCAGGATCTATATCAGATAAAATAGATGTTGCTGTAGAAGGAGCAATGGGTATTGCTAGAAGAAAATCTAAAGAAGACAAACAAGCTAAACTATTAGCATATCAATCAGTTAAAGAAAAAGAAATAGCTGAAGCAAAACGAGGAGAGTTACCTGCTGTAGGTAAAATTGTACAAAGATTATCTGATTTAAAAGCTACAGATCCAAATCTGTTATCAGCTTCTGAAAAGAATGAAATGAAGTATTTAGAAGATCAATTAGCAAAAGAAAGTTACCAAGATAAACAAGTTCTTTCATTTATGAGTAGTGTATTAGCTGCAAATAGAGATCAAATTCCTTCATTAGAGAGAAAAATAAAAGAGCTTCAATCGCAAGAAAAATTAAGTGATGAAGAAAAATCTCAGCTTGAGAAATATATTAAAGAGTACTCAACATTAAAATTCTATGAACAACAATTAGGTGTTGGTATTGGTCTTAAAGATGGTGGAAGAGTAGAATATGCTGAAGGTTCTGAAAATCCAAATGCTCCTGCAGTAGAATCAGAGGAAACTAAAGGTGGATCAAATATTTTCCCAACAAAGACAGTTGAAAAATTATCTTTTGCTGAATTAAGACAAAAATTACCACAAGAGATAACAAATGATATAGTTCAGTTAATTGCAAATAGTGAAGAAGCTTTACAAGATTTTGCATATATTACAACACAATCTGATATCAATGATTTTAATCTTAAGTATGGAGTTAATTTAGTATTACCACCACAACAAGGATAAGGACTAATGGCTATAGACTTAGACTTACAATTAGACTTAGCTCTCGATAGACCAAGTCTCCCAAAAAAAGAAGTAGAACCTGTAACTAATGAAGTATCATTTGGTGACTATATTGCTGATCTAGTTAGAGCTCCATTAGGCGGAGTAAGTGATGCAATTCAAGGTTTAGTAACTCTAGGTGCCCTTCCAATTGATTATGCTTTTGATACCAATATAACTAAAAACATAGATAATTTTTTTGATAAGTATACTCCTGATGCAAGAACTGGAGTTGGAGAAGTAGTACAAACATTAGTCCAATTTGGTTTACCTTTAGGTGTGGCATCTAAAGTTGCACCTGGAATAAGAATCTTAAAAGGTGCACAGGTTACTAAACTATCTTCTTTAAGTGGTGCTGCTAAAGGTGCTGAACTTGCAAAAAGAGCAGGTTATTTTGGAGGATTAGGTGGTGTTGTAGATCTTGCTGTATCTAACCCAGGTGATCAAAAATCATTAACAGATTCATTAGGTTTAACTGAATCAAAAGATATTGATAGATTAGATGGTAGAGAAAGAGCTGCAGAAATATTTAAACAAAAATTAAAGTTTGGTGCTGAAGGTGCAATTATAGGTGGAGGTATACCTTTGTTACCCACAGCAGGTAGTTTAGGTTATAAGTATGGTATTAAACCAGTTGCTAAAGTAGCCTCTCCTGTTGTTGGAACTACACTTAGAGTTTTAGATAAAGCAGTATTCAATCCATTAGCACAAGGAATAGCAGGTAAAGGAAGCAAATCTTTAGCTTCAGATATTATAAATAAATCTGGTAACGCTTTAAAAACTGTTTATGATAAAACAGGATTACCTCCAGTTAGTGAATGGAAAAAATTTGATGCAGGATCAGGTAGTTATACAGAAAGATTATTGAAAAAAATAGATAATATCAAAACTAATTTTACTTCTACTGGCGGTGTTCAGTTTCCTGAAATAAAAAAAATACAAGCTGAAGTAGATGCTATTTCTAACTCAGAAGTTAAGAACTTAAAAAGAATTCAAGAACGTATTAATGATACTCTTTATAATACTGTTTCTAAATTTAAAACAAATTATTATGATGTAGCACAGTACAAAGCAACAAGGACCGGGAACTATAGTAATATTATGGATGATCTAAATGCTGAAAAAAATAAACTTTTTGATTATTTACTAGCTCAAGGTAAGGACGCAGATATAGCTTTAACAAAAGTTAATAAAGCAGTTATACCTGAAGCAAAAGAATTAAAAAAAATATTAATTGATTCTAATAAAAGATATTACAATTTAATCGATGCTAATCCATCAGAAGCAAATAGAGAATTAGCTAACGCTTTAGTAGAAAATGCAGATGGATTTTTTAAACAAAGATTTGCAGCTTTTAATAATAAGTCATTTCAATTTGATCCAACTACTGGACCAGTTGGAAGTAAGGCATTACAATCAGTTAAAGATATTGTTAAAAGAGATCCAGATTACAGAAGAGAGGTTTCTGAGTTAGCTGATAGGTTAATGAAAAAAAATCCAAACTTAAAAGCTAAAGATGCTTTAGAAGAAGCCTATGAACAAAATTCAAAAAGAATCTTAAATGAAGTTAAATATGCAACTATTAGAGCTGGAGTAGATCCAGATCAATTTGTTAGAAGAATAGGTGGTCTGTTAAAAACAGATGAAGCAGGTAAAGCAAGTTTACTTAAGCCAGGAGAAACTTTTCCAGATGCTATCAAAAGATATTTAAATCAAGAAAAAAATGCTAAGGTTTCAATAAAAGATTATGAAAATGCTTTAGTAGATACTGTTTTATATCAATCTAAACAATACCATGCAAAAAACTATTTTGATCAAGTAGAAAATATATTAAGAAGTAAAGGTGCTATATTTACTGCAGAACAAGCTGCTACTAGGCCAGGACTTAGACCTATTAAAGCACAACATAATCCAAAATCAGGTGTAAACCCTGATGTAGATGTTGCTTTTAAAAGTAGTTTGTTTGATGGTAATTATACTTATCCAGAAATTGCAAATGCATTAGTTGAAACTAAAGCAGCTTTCGATAATTTTTTTGATTTTCCTTTATATAAATCATTAATGAGTGTTAAAGCTGGAGCTCAAATTGCTAAAACAATTTTCTCACCAATGACGCAAGTTAGAAACGTAACTACAGCTTCATTTTTTCCATTAATGAATGGTTTAATTGGTAGTAGATCTTCTATAAGTGATTCTTTTAAATTAGTTGCTGAAGATATTTTTTCTGGAGCTAAAACAAATTTACCTAAGTTAAACGCTGAAATTGAAGATATGGTAAAAAGAGGTGTTATAGATCAAAACATACAGGTAAATGAAATTAGAAGTATTTTAAATAAAGCAAAAGACGGTGCTATTAGCATGGAGTCATTTATGAATAACCCAACAGTTAAAAAGTTTGTAGATGTTTATCAAGGAGGTGATAACGTTTGGAAAGTTTATTCAGATAAATTTTATCAATCAGCCTTAAAAGATGCATTTAGTTATGTAACACCAGAACAAGCAGCAAGAGGTTTAAAGAGTGGAGATAATGCTTTACAATTAGAAAATATTAAAGAGTGGTATAGAACTATTGCTAAAGAAGATTTTGTAGAAAATAGTATCTTTACTGGTCAAGCTAAAACTGCTGATGAAGCATTAAAAGATGTATCTGCATATTTAGTTACAAATACAATTCCAACTTACAGTAAAGTTCCTCAAATTATTCAAGCGATTCGAAATCTACCTTTAGGTAACTTCATAGCTTTTCCGGCTGAAATTTTAAGAACATCAGCTAATGTATTATCTATAGGTGCAAGAGAGCTTACGAGTACAAATCCATACATAAGACAAATGGGAGCAAGAAGAGTTATTGGTGCTTCTGCAACATTAGGTGGTATTGGAACAGCAGTTGGTTCAGTAGCTCAATATGTAACTGGTGTTGATAAAGAAAAAATGGATTCAGCAAAAAGATCTTTTGTTCCTGTATATGAAAAAAATGCAACACTAATTCCATTATCAGCTCCAGACAGACAAGGTAAATTTAAATATTTTAATTTCTCTTATTCAAATCCTTACGATACATTGGTAAGACCTTTTAATGCAGTACTTGGTGCTCTTTCAGATGGAACATTAACAAGTGATAGTGCTGATGATGTTGTGTTTAGTGCATTGTTTGGTAATCCAGTTACAAATAGACCAGGTGCTTTATCTGAGTTTTTCTCTCCATTTATATCAGAATCAATTGGTACTGAAAGAATTGCTGATGTTACTTTAAGAAAAGGTGAAAGTATTAATGGATCAAAAGTTTACAATCCTCAAGATCCAATAGGTGTTAAAATAAATAAAAGTTTAAATCATATAATTGGTGGATTAGAACCAGGAGCATTTAACCAAGCTAGAAGAGTTTGGGAAGGTGCAACAGGACAATTTACAGATGCAGGTACTGCAAGAAATACCTTAGATGAAATTACTGCTATAATGTCTGGTGTTCGTGTACAAGAAGTTAAACCATTAGCTAGTATGCCTTTTATATTATCTTCTTATTCTAAAGATAAACAAAACATTGGTGGTAAGTTTGCAAGAACAGCATACTCTGCAAGAACTAGTCCTGAAGAAGCTTTATCTGCTTGGAAAACATATGTAATGGAGTCTTATGATTCTCAAACTAAAATGTATAATACAGTTAGAGATGCAAAAAATTTAGGTATTGATGAATATGAAGTAAAATCATTAGTACAAGATAGATTAAAAAATAGAAATGAAACAAATAAACTTATGGAAGGTCAGTTTAAACCACCTAACTATTCTAAAGAGAGATATAAATCTTTAATAAGAAGAGTAGAAAATGAAGATTTAAGATCTGCTTTTAAACTAGAAAATAATATAGACAGAGTTACAGAGGTTTTTGATGAAGTAAAAAGAGAATTAAATTTTATTGATTTAAACAAACCAATGAATGAAGTATCAGCTATTGTAGATAGTATTTTGAGATTTGATTTACCATCAGTTAGAAGACTGCCATCAACAGATACCTTGTTTCAGCCTTCAAGGCCCCCGGCTCAAGCGCCTAGTTTACCTGCAAATATAACTGGTAATCCAATAAATCCTAATGTAGTATCACAAAACTTTGGTAACAGATTTAATTTAACACAATCGTTAAGTCCAGAACAAAAAATAAACTATTTATTTGACGATAGAGGATAACTATGAAAAGAATTAATTTTAGAGGCGGTGGAATGGACATGGGCAACAAGTCCAACCAAGCTCAAAGTTCAGCTATGGGTAACACTACAAGTAGAAGTCGAAGCACTGGAACTGCTACAAGATCTAACCCACATACTTCATCAGGAACTTCTAATACCTCTACTGTTAGTGGAAATACATTAAGGTCTTCTAGACAAAACTTTATAGATTCTGTAAATAGAAATAATCAAACAAGAGCTGCTCAATCAAATACAAGATTTACACCATATCAAGGTGGTTCAAGACCTACTGCAACTCCTTTTCAAGGTTTAGGAGGATTAATGAAAACAGCATTGGGTTTTGCTTTTCCTGGAGCTGGGTTATTACTTAATAAAGGTAATGCATTAACTCAAGGTGTTATGAATTTAAACAATAGACTACAAAATTCTGACTTTGGACAAGCAACAAGTTTAATGGATTATCTTGACATGAAAAAGTTTGGTGGTCTTCGAGAAAGAGAAGATAAAGCTGCACAAACAATGACTCAAGCTAGAGGTATTCAAAAAGATATGGCTGACAAGGCTTCAGCTACAATGGGTCCTAGAGACTATGCAATGGCAGGTCTTGAACCAGTCAACCCAGTAGATGAAACATATACATTTGAGGACATAGCAACTGTTGCACCTGTACCTCCAGGAGAACAGACTGTACCTCCAAGTAAACCAGAAATATCTTACGACTATACTAATTATGGATTTCCAAATTATGGATCAGCAGAAGCAGCTGTTCCTGATTCAATGATTGCTAAAACTCCAGTAGAAGAATTTAGAGATCAAACTTATAAAAATATAGCTGAAGGAACAAATACTTTTGTTGATAGTTTATATAATCCGCAAGAAATTGCAGCCTTAGAAAATTTATATGCTGATCGATATGGTATCGCTAATACAAGTGGTGGAATTATATCAGATGCTAGACATGTGGCAGCAATGAATAATTTAAGTAATACATTAAGTCCTTTTAATAATAGATTCGGTGAATTTATTGGAGATGTTGGAGCTTTTACCGCAGGTGCAATTAATGAAATTCCTGCTTTATTTAGAGGATTAAATAAACAAAACCTTGGAGAAATAGGTGAAGATTTAGTAGCTAATTATAGAGGAAGTTTTGGTACTCCTAATCAAACAACTGCAGAACAAATTTATCAAGATGAGTTTGATTCTTATAACAACAATGGAATAGCAACGCTATTTAGTCAAAGATAAAATGTCTAGAAAAGATTTAGCATTAGAAAAAATAGAATCTCATGAAAAGCTTTGTCGTATCATGCAAAAACAAACTCACGATAAAATTCATAAAATAGAAAATCAAATAGATAGAATTGAAAAAATATTTTTAGTATCAGCAGGCGCATTAATGTCGGGTATGGCTGGTATTATAATTGTACTATTGCAAAAACTTTAAATGAAAAATAGTTTATTGGTGCATCAGCACTTAATCATTCGTGCTGAAGCAATTAAGCCTCCTACAGATGAAGAGCAATTAACAGAATGGATGAAAGATTTTATTTCTTTTATAGATATGAAAGTGTTCATGGGTCCTTATGTTAAGTATTGTCAAATGGAAGGAAACAGAGGTATTACAGCTGTTGCTATTATAGAAACTTCACATATTGCTATGCATGTATGGGATGAACCCTCACCTGCATTAATGCAGTTTGATGTTTATTCTTGTGGTAAATTTGATGTAGAAAAAATATGCAGTAAAATTAAATCTGATTTCAATATAGAAAAAATAGAATATAAATTTTTAAATAGAGAAACTGGTTTAGTTGATATTACATCCATTGACCATGATAAAAGCCATCAATAATATAGTGTGAGTATACACCTATAAAACAACCTAAAAAACTAGGTAATTTTTTATGCTTTAAAAGCATAGATAAAATAAAACAAACTACCCCTATTATAGTGACACCTACTAAACTATGAAAGAATCTATGTATAGGCCATTCAAGTAATGACATATAATATAAAACTTCTATATCTATTAAAACATTAGTAATTGAAAACCACATTAGACTAAATTGTTTTGGTATCCAAAACTTAACAGGTAATGCTGCTACAATATGTAGAGGTGTTATCATAGCCAATCCTTTAAATCATCACCAGTTATCTTACTAGCAATATTCATTTTACCTACTAATGCCTTTACAATTTTTTCATCAACTGTATCTTCTGCAATAATATCTATGTAAGTCATTTTTCTATTTTGACCAGCACGGTTTATTCTTGCTTCTGATTGTATTCTTTTTTCATAATCATAACCGTTAGCATAATAAATCATTGTGTTAGCACCAGTTAATGTAATACCATAACCACCCGTTTGAGGTGTACCAATAATAAATCTTACAGGACTATCTGGATCTTGTATTTGTTTAATTGCATTTTGTCTTTCTTCATTAGTTGTATCACCATAGTAAGTTACATATGATTCTTTACCAAAGTTTTTTTCTATAGCATTAACAATTGCATTAATATCATGTCTATAATGAGCCCATATAACAGCTTTGTTTTCAACTTCTTCTAATATATCAATTAAGGTAGTTAATCTTTCATTTTTAACTTCTTTTATAGTTCCATCATCGGCAGTAAAATGACCACAAGTAATTTGATGTAGTCTCATTATTTGGACCATAGCAGATTGAGTGGTCATTTGTTTTCCATCTAATTGAGCTAAGGCTAATGTTTTCATTTGTTGATATAATTTTTTCTGTTCATCACTCAGTTGAATTATACGTTTTGTATAAGTGTAAGGTGGTAAATCTAAACAATCTTCTTTTAAACAACGATAAGAAAATGGTTCTAGTTTTTGAGATAGTTCTCCTAAATTTTTATATCCAACTACTATTTGAACAGACCTTCCACCAAAATTTGCAGATCGCATTACAGCGTATCTAGTTCTAAATGCATAGTAAGAACTATAGTCCAATAAATATGGATCAAGGAACTCACACTGTTTATATAAATCTAATGGTGATTTAGTAACTGGAGAACCAGTTAGTATTCTTCTGTATTTAGCATGCTTACCTAACGCTACAATATTTTTTGTACGTTTCGCATCTGGATTTTTTATAGTAGTAGACTCATCAATAGCCATTAAAGTATTGTGACAACTCATAAACTTAGCTGCAAACTCTAATCCTTTTTTAGTAGAGAAAGCTTCAACATTCATACATAAGATATGTAGTTTTTCTGTAGACTCAAATAATTTGTTTAATTCATTTTGTTGTTTTTGATTAATCATCGCTTTCCATAAAACAATATCTTTTTCAATATGGTCAGCCATATGAACAGGAATTTCTGTGTCATGCCAGTTTTGATAAACACCTTTAGGTGCAATAATTAAAGCACCATTAATTTTACCTTTGTCATAAAGCATAGATATATTGTCTATTAATACTTTTGATTTACCGGTACCCATTTCCATAAAGTAAGCATACACTTCTTTATTCCATGATTTTTCTAACGCAGTTATTTGATGCGCATAAGGTTTAGTTTTAAATTTATAATTCATAATAATTTTTCCTATTGTCTTTCTATTGACATTCTATATAATAAAAGGTAATTACTTGTCAATAGAAAGTAAAAATAAATTATGAGTGATACAACAGTTTATATTATACAAGAGTTACCAGGAACAAGAATAGGTAAACCTAAATTTAATATTATGGGTGCACAAAAATATGGCAAGCTGGTCACATTGTTGCCTGAATTTAGTCAAATTATTTTGTCACCTGGTCCTTTGATTTTTAAATTAAGAAAACTTTTAAAAAATTATACAGATAAAGATTATTTGTTACTAACAGGTGATCCTGCTATAATAGGTGTAGCGTGTTCAATTGCCGCAGACATTACTGGAGGTAAATATAACCTCTTGAAATGGGACAGACAAGAGCATATATACTACCCAGTTGAAATAAACTTATATGAAAAAGGAAACATTGATGACGGATAAAGAACGATGGAAGATACAAAACAGATTGTATCGTATGAAAGATAGAAAGCTAGAATTAGAAAATTTTATAAAACAAACCGAGAAAGATATACAGTTTATAAAAAATTTTAATTTGTTTGAAAGAGATGAAGATATAAAATTTAGACATTATAGTTTAGCTATAATAGGTTTTTTTATCTTTAATCTTGACAAAATTTTTGATTTCTATTATATGAAATACAAAGCTTTTAAAATGATTAAAAGTGCTAAGAAAGAAATACTAACACTAACACAGGAGATACAATACTATGAGTATAAACTTTGAAGAAGACAAACATAATCCGCTTGATATGTCATCGGATAATGACAAAGCAGATTTAAGTAAACAAGTTGAAAAACTTAAAAACTTAGAAGATCAAATTAAAAGTACAGAAGATGCTTTAAAAAAATTAAAAGCAAAAGCTGATTTACTTTCGGGAGAAGTCATACCTACTATAATGACTGAAATGAATATTAGTACAATGAAATTAACAGACGGTTCAGCTATAGAAGTTAAACCCGTCTATGGTGCTTCAATTCCTGCAGATAAAAAGGAAGAAGCATTCAACTGGCTTCGAGAAAACGGCTTGGGTGATCTTATTAAAAATGAGGTTACTGTTTCCTTTGGTCGTAACGAAGATAACAAGGCAGCGGAATATGCTGTCCTTGCACAAGGTCAAGGCTATCAACCTGCCCAAAAGTTAAAGGTTGAGCCTATGACACTTAAAGCCTTGGTCAGAGAGCGTATCGAGAAGGGCGAAGATATGCCCTCTGATCTATTTAATGTGTTCGCAGGAAACAGAACAAAAATAACCCGTGCATAAAGGAGAACTAAATATGTCACAAGAACAACTAAAAAAGAACCAAGAACCAAAAACAAACACTGCAGTAACTGAAAAAGTTGCAGCAGGTGCGCTATCTGTAAATATGTTTGAAGCAGATGCAAACCAAGGAATGGAGAATCTAACTCATGAAGATTTAGCATTACCATTCTTAAAGATACTAGGACAACTATCTCCGGAAGTTAATAAAAGAGATGGTAAGTATGTCGATGGTGCAGAACCAGGCATGATTTACAACTCTGTAACTGGAGAGTTGTTTGATGGAGAAAAAGGAATTGAAGTCATTCCTTGTCATTACAAGTTAGAATACATTGAATGGCAAGATAGAGGCGAAGGTTCTGGTGCTCCAGTTGCTATTCATTCATCATCTAGTGATATACTATCTCAAACAAAAAGAGATGCGTCTTATAAAGATAGATTACCTAATGGTAATTATATCGAAAAAACTGCAAGTCATTTTGTTATAGTAAATAGTGATACACCTTCTACTGCGTTGATTACCATGAAATCAACACAATTGAAGATTAGTAGAAAGTGGAACAGCATGATGGCAAGCATAAAGATGAACGGAAAAAATGGAATGTTTACTCCTGCTTTCTATAGTCACATATACAAATTAAGAACTACTCAAATGTCTAACGACAAAGGTACTTGGTTTGGATGGGAGGTCAGTAAAGTTGGCCCAGTGTCTATTAAAAATCTTTATGATGATGCTAAGCGTTTTGCTGAAAATGTATCAAAAGGTGATGTTAAAGTTAAGCACGGTGGCGAAAGTACTGAAAGTACTGAGTCTAAGTCTAACTTTTAATTATTTTTTATTTGTTTTTAATTGTGGGCGAGAAATCGCCCACATCAACAATTATAAAAGAAAGTTATGGATAGAAATAAAAAGTTTATAGAAGCGTTTACAGGATTACAAAGAGACTTTGGTAAAGCAGACTTATCAAAATTATCTATTGATCCTAGTACAGGTAAAGCTAGACCAGTTTATGGTTGGGCTCATAAAGAAATTAAAGATTTAGATTATTTAGATCATTTAAATGGTAAGCAATCAATTGGTATTCAACCTTGTGATGACAAAGGTATGGCTAAATTTGGTGCTATTGATATTGATGACAAACAACATAGTTATTCTAATTTTCCATATAAAAAATATTTAGATATTATTGCAGAACATAAATTACCTATTGTTCCAGTTAAATCTAAAAGTGGTGGACTTCATTTGTATTTATTTGTTAAAGAACCAATAAGAGCTGTTGCAATAAGAAATTTTTTAGAAGGATTATTATTTACATTAAAACTTCCTACTAATATTGAAATATATCCTAAGCAAACTGAGTTAGGTCAAGACTCAGAAGGTAAATGGAACATGGGTCAATATATAAATTTACCTTACTATAATAAAACAGAAAGAGTTGGATTTAATTTAGATGGTACAACATTTACGTTTGATCAATTTGTAGATGTTATAGAAGCTAACACATACTCAGCTGATGAATTAGAAGAGTTCTCTTTAGAACACACTAGAAATTTATTAAATGGTGGTGGAGAAGAATTTAATGATGGCCCACCATGTCTTGCAATATTAACTAAAGATAAACTAAGCGATGGTAGAGACAGATTCTTATATAATTATATGGTGTTTGCTAAAAAGAAATATCCAGATGATTGGGAGAAAATGGTTATTGCAGCTCCAGGTAAATATTTTCAACCAGGTGCGAATGAGGTTATAGATTGGACAGAAGAGAAAACTAAAAAGAAATTAAGATCTTGGGCAAGAGAAACAAAAGGACATACTTGTAATGAAGATCCAATACAACCCGTATGTATGAAAGCAGAATGTAGAAAAAGAAAATTTGGCTACTTATCTGATAAACAAAGATTATTTCCGGCATTGTCTGGACTACAGAAAATAACTTATCCAGAACCACAATATACATTTAATGTGACTTTAGCAGATGGACAAACAACAAAAGAAGTTAGAGCAAAAAATATAAAACAAATAATTGAATTAGATAATATAAGAGCAATCATTGGTGCAGCAGCAGATATGATACCACCAAAAATAAAAACAAATGAGTTTCAAGATATTTTAGATAGTTTATTTCCACCTAAGTTAACTACTCCACCACCAAAAGGTACATCAGATGATGAAATGATTGAGGAGTATTTATCTAAATATTTAAATGGACCAAAGGCATCAACATATGCAGCATTTAAAACAGGTGCAGTATTAATAGAAGATATGGAAGCATTTTTTATTTATGGTAGTTTTTTTGATTCCTTAAAAAATAAAGAATGGAAAGAGAATAAAGGTTTAACTGCTGAAAGAATGACAAGATTATTTGAAGCTGAATTTGCTGTAGGTAAAAGGTTTCCAAAAAAAGAAGGTGATAGAAAATCACATGCTCCAGTCAGTGTGGTTAAGGTATCTTTAGATAAGTTTCCAGATTTGTTGGAAGATAAAAAACAACCAGAACAAGTTGTTAAAAATAATGTTGAACAAAGTAATTTCTAATGATTAAAAAAATATTTGGTCCTCCAGGGACAGGTAAAACAACTGCCTTACTAGATTTAGTTGATGAGTATATTAAAAAAGGTACTGATCTAAAAAGAATAGGTTACTTTGCATTTACAAAAAAAGCTGCCAATGAAGCTAGAAATAGAATGTTAGATAGAAACCCCCAGTTAGAAAAGAAGGATCTAGAGTATTTTCAAACATTACATTCTTTTGCATTTCATACTTTAGGTATGAGTGAAGAAAGAGTTATGCAACCAGTACATTATGAACAATTAGGTAAAGAGTTAAACTTAAGAGTTACAGATAATGGGGATGAGTCTGGTTATTTAAATTTCAATAGTGAGTATTTTAAATTAATAAATAAAGCTAGAGTTAAAAACATATCTCCCGAAGAAGAGTTTAATACAAATGAATGGAGTGATGATGTTGATTATGAAACTTTAGGACATATTTATCTAAACTACAATCATTTTAAAGGTGAAACCTTATATGACTTCAATGATATGATTAAAAATTTTGTAGAAGAAAAAAATAAATGTAAAGAGTTTGATGTAATTTTTATAGATGAAGCACAAGATTTATCTCCAATACAATGGGAAATGTTTGATGTACTTAAAGAAAAGTCTGAAGATATTTATCTAGCTGGTGATGATGATCAAGCTATTTTTGCCTGGGCTGGTGCAGATGTAAGTAGATTTTTAAATGAGCCTGCTATAGAAAAAGTACTACCCAAATCAAATAGGGTACCTAAAAATATTCAAGAACTATCTGAAGTTATTTTAAGTAGAATAAATACAAGAAAAGAAAAAATATATAAAGCTAAGGATGGCTCTCCAGGTAAGGTTGAACATATTTATAATATAGAACATTTAGATTTAACAAAGGATGAGTGGTTAATGTTAACTAGAACTACTTATCGTTCAGATGAAATATCAAAACAGTTAAAGAAAAATAATATTTATTTTAAAAATAGATTTGGAAAAAGTTATGACTCAAGGTTATATAAAGCAATTTTAAACTTTAATGGTTTATGTAAAGGTCAAACTATTAGTTTAGCAGACGCAAGAGAGATACATGAATATTTACCAGATAGCCCATTCTTTAAATTTAAAGAAGATAAACAGTATTATAATATGGATGATTTTGGTTATGGGAATGATGCTGTTTGGTACAATTTATTTACAAGAGCTGATCAAGACGAATGTTTCTATATTAGAACAATGTTAGCCAATGGAGAAAAATTATCACAAGAACCAAGAATAGAAGTATCAACTATTCATGCAGCAAAAGGTGGAGAATGTGAAAACGTTATTTTAGTTTTAGATAATGCTAAAAAAATAAGAGACTCTATAGAAAATAATATTGAAAAAGCAGATGAGGAACATAGAGTTTGGTATGTTGGAGCAACTAGAGCTAAAGAAAATTTATACGTATTAAAACCAAAGAAGGAGCGTTATGGCTATTCTTTGTAATTTTAAACAGAATGGGAGAGAAGGGCGATTTCCGTGGAGAGTGGTAGCTTCAAGCTTTAAATGGCGAAGTTGGTTCAGGGCCTTCAATCCCCATACTAATCTTAACCCTGTTAAATCAACAACTACCACAAATAACTTAAAGGAGAAAATATGCACCAAGCACAAATAGATGAACTAGCAATACTCTGGAATAAAACTAGAGATGAAAAATATAGAAAGGCCTGGTATGAAATGGTCAGAAGGGTATATGGATAATGAGTGATAAAAATATGTTCGATAAATCGTTTCCACAAGATAAACAAATTGGAGGATCTCACTATAAAGATTTTCCCATTCAACCTTATGAATTTATTTCAAAGAATAATTTATCTTTCTTCCAGGGTAATGTTATAAAATATGTTTGCAGGTACTTGAATAAAAATGGAATACAAGATATAGAAAAGATAATTCATTACTGTGAATTAGAAATGAAAAAACTGAAAGATACAGATGTCAAAAGAAAAAAGTAGACAGTGGGATGGAAGATCACGACCAACTAATGATGTTTATTCAAAACGTTGGGAAGAAATTTTTAAAAAGAAAAAAGAACCAAAGAAACTAAAAAAAGAAGATCAAGAATATTTAGATTCACTAAAGGAGAAACTATAATGAAAGTACCTATGTTTACAGCTCAGACAGAATGGATTGAGCCAGAAGAATTTCCAGACTTAAGATCTTATGATGAGATAGCAGTCGACTTAGAAACAAGAGATCCGGATTTAAAATCAAAAGGATCTGGAGCTGTTATTGGTAATGGTGAAGTTGTGGGTATAGCAGTTGCTGTTTCTGGTAGAAAGTTTTATTTTCCAATTGCCCACGGATCAGGGAGCAACATGGATAGAAAAAAAGTATTAGAATGGTTTGCTGATACTATGGCTTGTCCTGCTATAAAAATCTTTCATAATGCAATGTATGACGTATGTTGGATACGTAATTTAGGTATAAAAATCAATGGTTTAGTCGTAGATACCATGATTGCAGCATCATTGATTGATGAGAATAGATTTGCATATTCTTTAAATGCATTGTCCTGGGAGTATTTAGGTCACGGTAAAAATGAAGCGGCATTGAATGATGAAGCAAAATCTAGAGGTCTAGATCCAAAAGCAGATATGTGGAGACTACCTCCAATGTATGTTGGTGCTTATGCCGAAAAGGATGCTGAACTAACTTTAGAGTTATGGCAAAAATTTAAATCAGAAATTGTTCTACAAGATATTCAATCTATTTTTGATTTAGAAACAGATCTATTTCCTTGTCTAGTAGATATGAGATTTAAAGGAGTTAGAGTAGATGCACAAAGAGCTCAATTATTAAAATCACAATTACAATCGAAAGAGGAATCATTGTTATTAGCAGTGAAAAAAGAAACAGGAATAGAACCACAAATTTGGGCAGCCCGTTCAATTGCAAAAGTTTTTGATAAACTTGATTTACAATATTCCATAACTGAAAAATCTGGTGCTCCATCATTTACTAAAGGTTTTCTTTCTGAACATCCTCATCCGGTAGTTAAACAAATAGCACAAGCTAGAGAGGTTAACAAGGCCCACACAACTTTTATAGATACTATTTTAAGGTATGAACATAAGGGTAGAATCCATGCTGATATAAATCAGATTAGATCCGATCAAGGTGGAACTGTTACTGGAAGATTCAGTTATTCGAATCCTAATTTGCAGCAACTTCCTGCACGGAACAAGGAACTTGGACCAATGATTAGATCTTTATTTTTACCAGAAGAGAACTGTACTTGGGGTTGTTTTGATTACTCACAACAAGAACCAAGATTAGTTGTACACTATGCTGCATTACAAAAATTTCCATCAGTCTATGATGTTGTCGATGAATACATTGACAATACTGATACAGACTTTCACAAGACAGTAGCAGAAATGGCAAACATACCAAGAGATCAAGCTAAGACTATTAACTTAGGTTTATTTTATGGTATGGGTAAAACTAAACTACAAGCAGAGTTAGGTGTTACTAAAGAAAAATCTGAAGAACTATTTAATCAATACCATACACAGGTACCTTTTGTTAAACAGTTAATGAATTCCGTATCTAATAGAGCTCAAAGTCATGGTAAAATTAGAACGTTACTTGGAAGATTATGCAGGTTTGATTTATGGGAACCAAATATGTTCGGGATGCACAAAGCCATGAACCATGTAGATGCACTCGCGGAACATGGACCGGGGATCAAAAGAGCTTACACATACAAAGCTTTAAATAAACTTATACAAGGATCAGCGGCTGATATGACTAAAAAGGCTATGGTTGATCTTTATAAAGAGGGTATTGTTGCACATATACAAATTCATGATGAATTAGATGTATCAGTAGAGTCTAAAGAACACTCTGATAAAATTATTGAAATTATGGAAAATGCTGTTAAATTAGAAGTTCCTAATAAAGTTGATTATGAAAAAGGATCTACTTGGGGAGATATTTATGTATAAATTATGGCATATCTTAACGCTAATATACCCGCAACTTACGCACAAATAAGAAGAGAGTATCTTTATGACCTTAAAAAACATCATGGAGAAGTTGAAGACTGCATTATCTTTGGTCTTAGCGCTGTTACAGGTAGGTCTATATTATTTCATGCTATTATGGAAAATGGTGCAATATTCTATCGCTTACCTATTAGCGCTTTTATTCAAAAGGGATTTGAGCCATCAAGAGTGCCCAGAAGAAGACTTGATGAACTACAGCTTTGGAATTCTTTCAGTTATTATCCTGCTGTTAATCGTTGGGATATATTAACAGCCGCATCCGGTAAATACATAGGAAAAGATAAGAAATGGCACACAGGTAAATATTTATTTACAGTTGACTTTGCACATCCAGAGTCTAATATACTCGACACTGATCATTCAGAGATACCGCACGAACATAAGTGCGCTCACATAATTGCCTTAGATGATGGTAATTTTGCAGCACAACCTAACAATAGATGTATATGGAATCTACCCTCTTTCACTGTAAAAGATAATATTCCTGACTGGAAAGTGCAAACCTCTGAGTGGAACGTAGAAGATAGTAGAGCTTGGCGTACAGAAGATACGGATAAGTTCTTCTATGAAATCGAGGAGAAAAAAAATGATTAATAAATTAAAAAGTAAAGCTATGCATTACTGGTCAGACCACAAGATTGAATGTCTTGTATTTGCTGTTTTAATTATAGCTTACATTGTTAAGTAATGAATTTAGTAGATTTATTAAAAAAGAATATCGTAATGGTTCCGGTTGTGGCGTCAGTCCTGGTCGGAACTTTTACTGGTGTTCGTTATATTGTAAATCTTACTGACACTATTAATCAAAACGAATTAAGACTTACTAATCTTGAAAGAGACGTAGGTGTATTAGAAAAAAATATTACAGATATTAATACAAGACTATCTTCTGCTGAAGCAACATGGCAGATGGCAGAGAATTTATACAGACAATTAGCTGATCAAGTTAGAGAACATAGCTATGATATCAAAGATCTTAACAGAGAAATAAATTATTAAGGTGCCCTATGGAGATAGCCAGGATGAATTATTATTTTACAGGTGCATTAATTATTTTATTTGTGTTGTTATGTTTTATGAAACCTGCGTATCCTAGAAATGAGTATCTCAATAATGGTACTAATACTTGTAGCACTGGTGATATAAGTTTATCAATAGATCAAAGAGATTCGGAGTCTAGGTATAAACACTTTAATCCTGACAATAATTATAGTAGCCCTAGCGATGATAGGTCTTTACGTCTAACATGGAGACACTATCTAGGTTCAGCCTGCACTGATGAATTTAAAGCTGTCCAACAAGAAAATATGGAATTAAAACAGCAGCTAGAATTGATGAAAATGTGTGGAAAAGTTAATAAAAACCCCACTTTGGCCAACAACCCTAACTTCAAATTGTTAGTTTCTAAATGTTCTGGTATAATCA